>Ga0209718_1000099_pt1 | contig 125566 bp, 99 predicted proteins | sample AD_JPNAS1_MetaG_FD_184420 | JGI IMG/M metagenome (GOLD analysis project Ga0209718, IMG submission 184420) | Active sludge microbial communities of municipal wastewater-treating anaerobic digesters from Japan - AD_JPNAS1_MetaG (SPAdes) (version 2) | ecosystem: Engineered > Bioreactor > Anaerobic...
TACGTGTTACTCACCCGTTCGCCACTCTCTGATGCCCGAAAGCACCATACCGTTCGACTTGCATGCCTAATCCACGCCGCCAGCGTTCGTCCTGAGCCAGGATCAAACTCTCCATCATAATTATAATTATGTTGAATTGACAATTATGGCTCGCTCAAACCTCTATAGCACTCTATAAACTGGTAAAAGAACTGATTTGCGACAGCATTCGCTGTGCAGGTTGCGTCATAAAAAAGACGGCAGTTTATCTGTCAATATAAATCTTGATTTTTTCTTGTCCTGCTTCGGTAGTGCAAGGTGCTATCTTTTATTATTCTAATCTGTTAGCTCAGGCATAAAATATTGCCTCGGGTTGTCAAGACAACCAAATCAGGCTAACGAAATACGATAAAAACACCACAAGATAAGTTAAATGATTATGCGGAAAATGCAAGCCATTATTTTCCAATATTCCTTGTTCAATGCCGAACATACTGACAAAGATACTGATTTTACGTCATAGCCCCCGCCTTTGCTGCTACTGGATTTGGAGCCATCATCCTTAGGTCAACCTTATAATTATAAGGTTGACCTAAGGATGACCCAAGCCAATCTCTTGGTTGCATATGAGATACGTATATCAAGATATGCGCACTGATTTCTCAAAAACACATAAAAATTGTCGGAAAACCACTTAGCCCCCTAATCTATTATATGTCAACTAGATGTGTTGATTGCTTCACATCCCCCCCCTTTTCAGATACCAAGGCAATCGTGCCTAATTCAATGATAAGCATATCAATAAGATAGTGATTATTCTTGCAGGCATTTCTGGAGCCTTACGCCACTCCTGAAATTTATTTGGATATGTTAGGAAGATATCTGATATTGGGTATGTGAAGTTTCTGTTAACTGTTTGATAATCTGATTGATACTATTTCATGAGAACCATTTTATGCGTCTGTGACGTGCCATTCATCTCGACCCGCACAAAATATAGTCCCGAGCTTACCGTGGCTCCCCTCTCGTCGAGCCCGTTCCAAACGATACTGTGATGGCCTTTTGAGAAAAGCCCATTGTAGAGCATGTTCACTCTTTGGCCTTTGATATTGAACACAGACAGCTTGGCAGTCCCAGCTCGAGAAGCAATAAAACTGATCGTGGTTGTTGGATTGAAGGGGTTAGGGAAATTAGCAAGGCCGAAATCTGTGGGTTCAGGTGACTGCGTATTATCGTCATTAGCCACATTACTGCGCACAAGCGGGATATTTAGCACGGTGTCCTCTCCCTGGGTAACATGGACATTGGGAATGATCAAGTCATCATAATCCCAACGGCTTGCCTTCACTGTATAATTACCCGCTCCAGAGGGATACTGGAAACAACCACGGGTATCGCTGTATTCCGGTAGTTTACCTAAAATCTCGATCTTCACACAGTCAACAGGCAAGCCTGATACTGAATCATTCACATACCCCCTCATCCCACCGATATATGCAGAATTGTACTCATAAGCCCCGATATCTATGCATCGCGGGCCATTAGGAATACCGGGTACTATGCGTTTGTGGTACCTGATATCAAATTCAGGCAGGTCAGGCCGGTATGCACCGGCATCTATGCATGGAGAGTCTGCTGATAAACTGTAGTCAGCATTCAAGGTGTCCGCAAATACTGGATCGGCTACTATATTGCCCTCACCAAAAATAGATGAACCCTCAGGTATTGGGATACTGAGGCAGTTGTTATATAATAATGGGTAGAATCCATAATTAAACTGCCCAAAACCATAAGAAATATCAATGATGTTGTTTGTATAGACCGTATGATAATTACCTAAAGAAAAATGTAAAGTGTTGTAACCGAGTATAGTGTTGTTGTAAATAAAAGGGGAAGTTTCCCAGACGTTTACCGCATATGACTCAATAGATCCTAAGTATCTTACCAGATTGTTAAAGAACCTGATCTGTCCACCCTGATACGCAGGATTGTGATTTTGGAACACAAGTACCGAATTTCCGTAGTTGTTCTCTATGATGTTATTATATATGTACGATGTTGTAGCATTGGACATCGTCGTTTTAACTTGCACACAGCCTGACAGGTAGTTATCTGAAACATAGTTAGTTCCAAAACCGTAAGAACCAAGTATAAGTGGAGAATTACCTGGATTGGCATTCAATGGTTTGATCAGTTTATTTCTGCGAGCGAAAACTGTATCGGTTATAACGGAAGACGAGCATCCCCAACCACCTTTGCCGTTTCTAAGCAAATTGCCGTAGCTACTTACTGAGCCATATTCTGGTCTGTATTTTTCCGATTGCTCACTTCTACCGATAAAATTGTCGGCAACATTATTGAGATATAGAATATCCATATAATACCCAACTGGCCCTATTCCCGCTGATCCTGTAAAATAGCATTGGGCTATCGTTACTTTGTAATGAGTCTCAGGTTCCGGTTCAGGAGCGGCACTTAATCCTATAAATCCAGTCATACCGAATGGAGTGGGATAAGTATCATTTATAGATATAAATCTGCAATCATATAGCAGGATATCATCTTGCAAAAATCCAGTGTGTATGGCATTTAGGTTATTCTCGAAAGTACAGCTCCGGACATTGATGACCCCGTTGTCAAAATCAATCGCTGCCAAGGACCATTCTCCAGGAACATAATCACAGAAAAAAGCATTCCGGAACTCACAGTATTCAAAGCTGGAAACCTGCGCGGCGGGACTTATGTAAATGCCTCCCCATCGGTAATCTACATCATCCTGGTATTTATCGAAAGTGATGGGATTATCCGGTGTGCCAATAGCATTGATTCTGCCATTCACGATGATCATTTTTGATATCGGTTGGTTGTTTCCTCTCCACATGAAGTTATTGATATTGTTCTTATCTGCACCTGTACATAGAACTTGCACGCCTGGCAGAATAGTCAGCGTGGCTCCGGCATCAATATAAAGGAAGGATGTGATGATATACGGGTTGTTGTGAGGGTTCCAGGTAGTGTTTTGAGTGATGTGTCCACCAACCTCAATACCTGGTAGCGCAGATGCTACCGAAAATATGAACAAGTTTAATAGAATTCGTTTCATGCAGTATTCCCCAACATCCGGGCTTTGACTTCATGCCAAAGCTTGGATTTACAAATTCCAAGTTATAATGTAAACACATTTCATAACAACACTGACATCAATTAAGCTATATAGCAGAAAGCAGATAATCAATGATTGTGTCAAGAAGTATTTCTGCTGGCATTCCCCAATTCGTTTTCGTAAAGAAAGTTTACCTAATGGACTATTTCAAGTCCCGAAAGGCAAGGTCAAGGCTCTTCAATGTTCACATCGAATTCACCTCTATTTCACTAAGCAAGTTCAACGAAGCCCACAAACTTGATATCCGCCAAAAATCATTGACATTAAAGAGGCTTGAAAGTTTTTGGCTATATCTAGACATATCTGGAGTCAAAAATGCTAAGATCCATACTTTTATCGAAGTTACACAGAGGTACGGTTACCGAGTGTGACTTAAACTATAACGGCAGTATAAAAATCGATGAAGCTCTGCTGGATGTATCCGGCATGAAGGAATTCGAATATGTTGACGTATTTGACATCAATTGCGGAGCGCGGTTTCATACCTATATAATAAAGGGCGAACGGGGTAGCGGGGTGATCGGAGTAAACGGCGCCGCCGCCCGTCTGGTGGAACCAGGAGACAAGGTCATAATAGTCAATTGGGGGCTGATGGATGACGCGGAAGCATCCAGGCACCAGCCGAAGATTATATTATTGGACGAAAACAACAGGCCTGTGGCAAAATGAAGATTTGTAAAACTATCAAAGAAATGCAAGCCGAGGTCTCCAGACGGGACAGGAACAAGACATTGGGCTTCGTGCCCACGATGGGAGCCCTGCATGAGGGGCATCTTTCATTGGTGAGGCTATCCAAATCGAATTGCGACCTGAGCACCGTTTCCATCTATGTGAACCCCAGCCAGTTTGGCCCCCAAGAAGACTTTGGCAGATATCCCCGCAACCTGGAACGGGATTTGGCCTTGCTGGCTGACAACGGAGCAGATTACGTCTTTTTGCCGGACAATGAACAGATGTATCCAGCAGGATACAAAACCTGGGTGGAGGTGGAAGGATTATCCAGCATCCTTTGCGGAAACAGCAGGCCTGGCCACTTTCGCGGCGTCGCCACCATCGTGCTGAAGTTGGTGCAGATAGTGAAGCCCGATCTGATGTTCATGGGTATGAAAGACTTCCAGCAAGTGGTGGTATTGGAAACCATGCTGAGAGACCTGAATTCGGATACGCAAATATTCCGTTGCCCGATAGTGCGCGAAAGCGACGGTCTGGCAATGAGCTCCCGCAACATGTATTTAAGCCCCGAAGAGAGAGCCAAAGCCCTGTGCCTTTCTCAAACCCTGGATATGGCCAGGCAAATGGTGGACGCAGGAACAAAGCGCGCCGAGGAAGTGATTCTGGCTGCCGAGGACAAGATAAATGCGGCTGGCGGAAGGATAGATTACATCGGTCTGGTAAATGGATCGACCCTGCAGCCACAGGATGCGATCGATCAGGATACCAGAATGCTGCTTGCGGTCTATATCGGCAACACACGTTTGATCGACAATGGCAGTTTGATGCAATCTGATTAGTTTATTAGATTTAAGTATTTTAAAGAATAGATAGTGTGTGCGAAAGTGGCGGAATTGGTAGACGCGCTGGACTTAGGATCCAGTGGGATACACCTGTAGGGGTTCGAGTCCCCTCTTTCGCACCAGTAATTTGAGGAGAAAACTGTGCAAGTTGAATTCAAAGACCTGAACGCCGTGACACGGGAGATTTCCATCACGGTGGAAGCAGAGCGAGTGGAAAAAGCATATCAGAAATATCTGGCGAAAGCCGCGCGGGATGTCGAGGTACCCGGATTCCGCAAAGGCAAAGCCCCTTTGCAGATGATAGAAAGATTGCATGGCGAAAGGATCAAGGATTACTTCGAAAAAGACTTTATTGATGAGGTCTTCGACGAGGCGGCCAAGGAGCATGAAATCCATTACCTGCTGTTTCCCGAAGTGAAAGAAGTAGCCTGGGAACGTGGCAACGATATGCAGATCACCCTCGAAATAGAACATGAACCCGCGGTGGAATTCAAACAACTGGAAGGCTTGCAGGTTCCTTTCAAGCCAGCCCTTTTAGATGAGCAAGTGGAATTGTTTGTTGAGAATCTGGCCAAAGAACATACCACCGCCCAAGACGTTGATGTGGCGGAAAAAGATGATCAGTTGGACATCGAGCTCGCCATGGAGCTGAATGGCAGCCCCTTTACCAATAATGTTACAATGTATGCCGGAGATGATCTGACACAGCGTTCGTTGCCGGAGTTCATAGGGGCGAAAACCGGCGACACGATCCAGAAAGAGCTTAGCGGAGCAATGATCAAGTTGCTGACCGTGGAAAGAGACCTGCCTCTGGGCGACGACGACGAAATCCCCTGCAAGCTGCAGGTTAACTCCATCCTGAGATTTGTAACACCAGAGATCAATGACGACTTTGCCAAGGATATGGATTACGAGACCTTGACGGAGATGAAAGCCAAGATAGCTGAAGATTTGAGGCCAAAAGTGGAACACGGCAATATTGAAAGACAGCATGGAGCAATTATTGGAAAGCTGTATCAGGACAATCCTTTCCAACCACCTGCCAAAACCTTGCATTACATCGTGGAACAGCAGCTGCAGAACATCGACCCCAAGTATCGGGAACTACTCCGCCAGTACTACTTTCAACAGACCATGCAGGAAATGGTGTCAATGTACATCCTCAAATCCCTGAATAAAACAAGCCAGATCGAACTAAACGAGGAGATGATCTCTGAATATATCGAGCATCTGGCAATTCAGGAGGACAAGACCCCTGCCGCCTATCGTGAAGCCTATAGTGACGAGCTGGACAAGGAAGAGTTTCGCGACGCCGCCCTCAACTACCATATTTTGCGTGACATTGCGCTGAAGAGCGAGTTCACGGAGCCGGTCGAAGAAGCTGAGCCAACCGAAACCAGCAGTAACGGCAAGGAGGAATGAATATGAACTACATACCCATGGTTATCGAACAGGTTGGACGCACCGAAAGAGCTTACGACATCTATTCCCGTCTGCTGAAAGACAGAATCGTGTTTGTGAGTGGAGTGATAGAGGACAATCTGGCCAACTCAGTTGTAGCCCAATTGCTGCACTTGGAAGGCGAGGATGCCGAGCGGGATATCTATATGTATATCAATAGTCCAGGAGGGGTGATCTCATCTGGTTTGGCGATATATGACACCATGCAATACATCAAGCCCAATGTGTGCACCATCTGCATCGGCCAGGCTGCCAGCATGGCGGCTCTGCTTTTGGCCGCTGGACATCCCGGAAAGCGCACTGCTCTCCCCAACAGCCGGATCATGATCCACCAACCCTTGGGTGGCGCGCAGGGACAGGCCAGCGACATAGCTATCCAGGCCAAGGAAATCCTCTACCTGCGCGAGAAAATGAACGAAATCCTGCACCACCATACGGGACAGGATCTGAAGAAACTGGTTGAGGACACCGACCGCAACTATTTCATGTCTGCCGAAGAGGCTAAGAATTACGGCATCATAGATGAAGTGATTATTAACAGGAAATAGCTTGACGGCATTTACATCAATCTTAGAATGAAAACGTTAGATACGCAGCATATTCCGAGGAGGATTTCTTGGATAAATACAAGAACCTGAGTTGCTCTTTCTGCGGACGCAATGAAGCTGAGGTGAAAACCCTGATCAGGGGTATTGCGGGCAATATCTGCGATGAATGCATCGCGATGTGCCATAACATCATTGAGTCCAATACCGAGATTCCCGAGGAAGAGCAGATCGACCTGCCCAAGCCAAGTGTCATAAAGTCCTATCTGGATCAGTATGTCATCGGGCAGGATCACGCCAAAATGATAATCTCTGTAGCAGTCTATAATCACTATAAAAGAATCTTTCGCCAGACAACGGGTGACAATATCGAGCTGGAAAAAAGCAATATTCTGATGGTTGGCCCCACTGGCTGCGGCAAGACCCTGATTGCCCAGACCCTGGCCACTTTCCTCAAAGTGCCTTTCGCGATATCGGATGCCACCACTCTAACCGAAGCCGGATATGTGGGGGAAGATGTGGAAAACATCCTGGTGCGCTTGCTGCAAGCGGCGGATTATGATGTGGCCAAAGCAGAACGGGGCATCGTATATATCGATGAGATAGACAAGATAAGCCGCAAGTCCGAAACGCCATCGATCACCCGCGATGTCTCCGGCGAAGGGGTGCAGCAGGCTCTGCTGAAAATATTGGAAGGAACTAAGGTCAATGTGCCTCCCAAAGGGGGAAGAAAGCATCCCCAGCAGGAATTTATCGAGATCGATACCAAGAACATTTTGTTTATCGCGGGCGGAGCCTTTTTTGGTCTGGAAAAGATCATCCAGGAACGCCTAGATAAAAAGGCTATCGGATTTGAAGTGAAACTGGGGGAAAAGGATGACAAGCAGAATGTTTTGGATAAAACCCTGTCCCACGATTTGCTGAAATACGGCCTGATACCAGAACTGATCGGCAGGATGCCCGTGCTTTGCACGTTGCACGAACTGAGCGAGGAAGCTCTTGTCGATATCCTGGTCAAACCCAAGAACGCCATTGTAAAGCAGTATCAGAAGTATTTCAAGCTGGATGGAGTGGATCTCAGCTTTGATGAGGATGCCCTGAAAGCGATTGCCGCAGTTGCGATCAAGCAACAGGCTGGCGCCAGGGGCCTCAGGTCTATCATGGAAAGGTTCATGCTCAAGATCATGTATGAGATCCCCGATCTGGAAAGGGTTCAATCCTGCAATATAACAGCTTCCGTAGTCAATGAGATGGCCGAACCTGAGTTTGGCATGATCGAACCGATCACGACCCGCAGGAAAGCTTCTGGTAGCAGTGCCAACAGGTAGATTGCCATGCGCAGACTGTTGATCCTGATGCTTGTTTTATTGGGTGGATGCTCAGGCCTGCTACAGCAGAGCGAAGGCGAGCTAAGGATCAGAAACCGCACCAATTCCGACATCTGGATCAGCGTTTCAGATTCTGAACCAAAGCATCTGGAATCGCTTTCCACCTGGTCAAAGTACTATACATCGTATGAAGTGGAGAACCTTTCCTATACAGGCAATCTCGTGTTTCCCAACAAAGCGAGCATCAACGTCAGGCCTGGCCTGGTAAGCTCCTTTGATGTCCAGTCTGACGGCGGAGCAATACAATTGACAAATACAGGCACAGCGACAATAATCGAGGTGTATCTGTCCAGTTCAGATGAAAGCAACTGGGGAATGAACGACCTGGGTGGCACAATCGAGCCCGGTTCGGATAAGCTATGGTCGGTTACAGAAGGCACTTGGGATATCATGATCGTGGACGACACCTACGCCACTCAGTTTGTTTACGACCAGCCTGTAACGATAAATCAGATAACCTCGATTCCAACCACCAAATTCGATAACACCAAGCGCAAGCTGAAACAATATCTGACACCTGTCCCAAAAGCAAAAGAAGCTACACAAAGCAATGATTGACAAAGCTGTCCAGAGGTTTTTGGCATATAACAAGGAGAATAAATGAATCCCGAGATCACAATCCCACGCAGAGAAAAGTTGGCGGAGTTGCTTGCAGACGGCGATCACGTCATAATTTTCGCCAATCCTTCACGAAACCTGGAGAAGTTTACCCAAGACAATAACTTCCTCTATTTCACAGGTCTCAACCATCCCGAATTGATCTATCTGGCGGGGAAATTCTCCGGTCGTTTCCATGATATGCTATTTATAGAGCGCTGCGACCCTGAGAGGGTGGTTTGGGAAGGCGCGAAGCTTGAAGCGGCGGAAGCAACGGAGATCAGCGGCATCAAGCGCGTAAAGCATCTGGATGAATTCTACGGAACTCTTTCTGCCATGGCTCCCATGGTCAAGCGCATTTATGCCAACCTTGGATACGCGCCGCTCAACAAACCCATGACTCTACCGATGTTCATGCTGGAACCTCTGCGCCAACGTTTTCCCCAAATCCAGATCAACCAGCTCAACGAACTAATCACTCCCTTGCGCAAAATCAAGGACGATTGGGAGATTCAGCAGTTGCAGAAAGCTATTGATATAACCGGCAAGGGACTGCAGGACGTGATGGAATCCGCCATAGCCAACATGATGGAGTACGAACTGGAAGCAACGCTCTTTTACCGTATGCAGCGCAGCGGAGTGAAGAACTGGGGTTTTGCCCCGATAGTGGCTTCCGGAATCAACGCTGCTACCCTGCACTACGAGAAAAACAATTGCAGGGTGGAAACGGGCGACCTCATCCTGATGGATGTGGGGGCTTCCTACAACAACTACAGCGCCGACGTTACCCGCTGTTTCCCGGCGGGGCCAACCTTTTCGGAAAGGCAAAAGCAAGTTTACAGCGCCGTGTTAGAAGTTCAAAAGCGGGTGATCCAACTGATCAAGCCCGGTGTGGCACTCTCCACCTTGAACATCAGCGCCCGCGACTGGCTGGCTGAGCAGATGGTTTCCCTCGGCCTGATCACCGACACCAAAGATGTGGCGCTCTACTATATGCATAGCGTCAGCCACTTTTTGGGTATGGACACCCATGACCTGGGTGGAAGGGAAGCGGTGTTGGAACCTGGCAATGTTGTCACTGTGGAACCTGGCATCTATATCCCGGAAGAAAAACTGGGTGTGCGCATTGAGGACGATGTGCTGGTGACAGAGGATGGACACTGCGTGCTTTCGCAAAAGATCCCCAAGGAAATCAACGAGATAGAGGAAATACGCAAGGCGGCGTTCAACGATGAGCCATAATGCAATTTATCCGGGAACTTTCGATCCGATCACATACGGACACATCAATATTCTGGAAAAAGCAGCCAAACAGTTTGACCACACCATCCTGGCGGTGGCAGACTACACCGGCAAACCCACCACGTTCAACCTGGAAGAGCGCTACCAGCTCTGCCTGGAAGCCACGGCACATCTGGAAAACGTGAGTGTGAAGATGTTTAAAGGACTGGCTGTCGATTTTGCGATTTCCCAAGGCTGCTCTGTTATGATCCGCGGGCTTCGGGCAGTATCGGATTTTGAGTATGAGCTGTCCCTAGCCCTCACCAACACCAAGCTCAATCCCCAGATCGAAACTGTGTTTTTAATTCCCAGCCTTAGATACATGTATCTTTCCTCTTCACTGATCAGGCAATTGGCAGATCTTGGTTCGTGCCTGAAAGATTTCGTGCCACCCTGCGTTGAACTGGCTCTCGCCCAAAAGTATAAGAGTTAGAAACATGCCCCGCAAAGAAAACACCCCCAAGGAAATTGACAAGGTATCCGAACGGAGCCTGCCCGCAGACGTAAACGCCGAAGCTGCCATCCTCGCCGCGATGCTGATCGATTCCGGAGTGGTAAGCAAGGGAATCGAACTGATCAAGGAGGAATACCTCTCCCGCAGCGCCAACAAGCTTATCTTCAGAACCATCTGCGAACTTTTCAACGAAGGCGTGGAGATCGACACCCTCACGCTTGTGGACAGGATGCAGCGCAACAACATTTTGGAAAAAGCCGGCGGCATACCCTATATTAACGACGTTACCAATGTAGTTGTATCCAGCGCCAACTTCGATTATCACCTCAAAATCGTAACCGAAAAAGCCATGCTGCGGCATTTGATCCTGGCCTGCAACGGAATCATAGAATCCTGCTACAGCTCACCCAAACCGGTTAAGGACATTGTGGACGCGGCCGAACAGGAGATCTTTTCCATCGCCGAACTGCCCCAGCATCAGGGATTTTTGAGGATCGACCAGATCAGCGCGGAAGTGGTGCAGACCATCGATACCATCGCCTCCACCAAAGTGCCTGTGGTGGGCGTTGCGAGCGGATTCAGCGACCTGGATATGATGACGGGTGGATTCCGCCCCGGCCAGTTCATCATCATAGCCGCCCGGCCTGCCATGGGAAAAACATCTCTGGCTTTGAACATTGCCTCTCACGCTGCCGTCAACCTGGGCAAGAAGGTTGCCATCTTCACCATGGAAATGGCGGCTGACGAAGTGGTAATGAGGATGTTCAGCGGCGCGGCGGAAGTGAACATGGACTCCATGCTCAAAGGCTTTGGCATGAACGAAGAGAAGCTGGTCCGCATCATGCAGGCCTCGGAAGTGTTCTCCACAAAGCAGATTTACATCGATGAATCCGGCACCAACACACCTCTGGACATCAGGGCCAAAACCAGGCGCCTGTCAGCCGAAGTTGGCGGCCTCGATCTGATCGTGATCGACTATTTGCAATTGATGACCCTTACCAGAGAAAAGCAAACCCGGCAGCAGGAAATAGCGGAGATTTCCAGAGCCCTGAAAATACTGGCAAAAGACATGAAGATTCCCGTGGTGGCTCTTTCGCAGTTGAACCGCCTTCTGGAAAGCCGTGACGATAAGAGGCCGCGTCTGTCTGACCTGCGCGAATCAGGCGCGATCGAACAGGATGCCGACCTGGTGATGTTCATCTACCGTGATGAATACTACAATCCTGAAAAGACCGAAAAACCAGGCATCGCGGAAGTTATCATCGGCAAGAACAGGCATGGGCAGACCGGTAGCGTGGAATTGGGATTCATAAAGGAATACACCCTGTTCCGCAGCATCGACAAAAGACATGATTTTTAGTTTTCTGGCGGGCATCGGTGAGTATTCTATCTTCATCGGACGGGTCTTTTACTTTTTGCCCCGCATCTTCAGGAGGCATCAGGAACTCGCCCTGCAGCTCAAACGAATCGGTTACGATTCGATATTCCTGATCTCCCTCACCGCCGCTTTTACCGGTTTGGTAACAGCCCTGCAGGCAGTGTATCAGTCCAAAGGCTATATCCCGCTCAACCTATTGAGCGTCCTGATCGGCAAATCGACCATGATCGAGCTGGCACCCGTGCTCACGGCCCTGGTCATGACAGGCAAGGTGGGGGCATCAATAGCGGCCGAGATTGGTACCATGAAGGTCAGCGAACAGCTTGACGCGCTGCAAAGCATGAATATCGCCCCGGAAGACTTCCTATATCTGCCACGCATCATGGCAGGGCTGATAGTCTTCCCCATCCTTACCTTGTACGCTGATCTGGTGAGCATTGTGTGCGCCTGGTATTTTTCCTGGATTCGATATGGTATCCACCATTACACTTTTTTCAACAACATGCGCAGCTATTTCGAGTCTTTTGACCTGCTCAGCGGTTTGATTAAAGCGTTTGTTTTCGGATTCATCATCACTTCGCTCAGTTGCTTTTTCGGCAGCAGAACCTCCGGAGGCGCGGAGGGCGTGGGACGCAGCACCACCCTCACAGTCGTTTACAGCGCAGTTCTTATCCTGGTGATGGATTTCTTTGTTGCCTGGATTATCCTCTGATGATTCGCGGTAACGGACATAGACAAGATTTCAACAAGCGTTGGCTGGGATACATGGCTCTGGTGTCGATCCTGTTGTGCCTGTGCTTTGGCTGCGGCAAGAAAGCAGATTCCAGATCGGCAAACAAGAAACCTGGCTCCCAACTTAATATCTACGCACTGGATTGGATCAGGGAATCGGGCTTTGAAGCCGCCGTAATAAAGGAGTTCGGCCTCAAAAACGACACCGCGGTCAACCTGAGAACCTTCCCGGACTTAACATCCTTGTTACAGGCTCTGGAAGAAGATCCTCAAGACTCCAGCGCGGATCTGGTGCTTGGCCTGGACAACACTATGGCGCTGGGAGACAGCCTGACCCGGCACTTTACCCCGGCGGAGGGGATCGACCGCAGCGCCATCAGTTACGAGATTCCCCAGCCAGACAAATCCCCGCTCCTGCCTTACGCTTTTGGCAATCTGGTGTTTGTTTACAACCAAAAAATGTTTCCTGAACCTCCCAGATCATTTGGCGAGTTGCAGGATTCCCGCTTTTATAACCAGTTGGCCGTTTGCGACCCCAAAAGCAGCGGCCTGGGACGCGGTATCCTGCTATGGTCTGTAACCTTGTTTGGCGACGCGGGCTACGACCAGCTCTGGCAAAGCTTGCGCAAGAATGTGCGCAAGGTGTATCCCCGCCCAAGTGAGGCTTACGACGCCCTCAGAAAGGGAGAATGTAGCCTGATGCTGGGATTTCACTCCACCGCGGCCTGGATTGCCGAACTGAATCCCCCGGAAAATCAATTCAGATTTGTAAATCCCCAGGAAGGCAGCTTCCTCTATGTCGAATCCGCCGCCCTCTGCGTGGACGCCCCCAATCCCAAGCCAGCCCTCAAGTTTCTCCAGTATCTGATCGGCAATAAAGCTCAGCAGCAGGTGATCTACAAACTGGGCTTAATGCCCGTGAATGGCAGAACCCCTCTCCCCCTTAGCTACGCGTCCCTGCCCCTGAGCATCTACTCGCTGAACGACCGTTTGTCCAAGTATGATCCAGCCGCCAATCTGTCTGCCTGGATCAGGCGTTGGGACGAGCTGTTCCTGCTCCGCGCCGGTATCTGATCTTGATTCGGTTACCGGAAACAGGATTCAACATAGTTCTCTTCGAGCCTGAGATTCCTGCCAATACCGGCAATATCGGCAGGCTTTGCGTGGGCGCCGGAGCGAATCTGCACATCATCCTCCCCTGCAGGTTCCTCCTTACCGACAAAGCCCTGAAACGTGCCGGGTTGGATTATTGGCAGGATTTGTCCCTGACGGTGCACAAAAGCATGGATGAACTCTACACGGCGTTCCCAGGGGATCGTATATTCTATTGCAGCACCAAGGCAGAAAAAAGCTATCTGGATATTGATTACAAACCCAATGACGCCTTTGTTTTCGGACCGGAATCGCGTGGATTGCCACAGGAACTGCTCGATCAGAACAAGGAGCGTTGCATAACGATTCCTATGTATCCCAAGATTCGTTCCCTGAATCTTGCTAATTCGGTGTCGATCCTCCTATACGAAGCCATAAGACAAACCATTTCTGACAAATAATCTGCCATAGTAAATATGGAAGTTGCCAATTAATGCGCCTGACTGAAACAAATGCCGCCCTCATTTGCCAGGGTTGGCTAAGTCTATATCTTCCGTAGGTCATCCTTAACTTGGTGAGGGATGACCTAAGGATGATGGCAGCAAATGCAGTAGCAGCAAGGGAGGGCGCTATGAAGGAATATGCAGATTATTGCCGTTGTATTTGGTGAATGTCATACTATATTGCTTGCGTTTTATTTTTATCATAGTGAAAAGGTGGAAAGGTGGAATGGTGGAAAGGTTCCCCCGAAACAAAACACACCAGACCTCAAAACTGTGTCATCCCGGGCAGACGGGGTCCCCTCTGGGGTGGCTGACCCGGGATCCAGTCTTTTAGAAACAAGCACCCAATCCCAAAACCGCACCCCATAACCCCAATCCGCGAGAATCCGCGCTTTTTATCCGCGTAAATCTGCGTGAACCGCTTGAGCCGGGAGCCAGTGTTTGATAAAAATGTTTGAAGTCTGAGCCGGCTTCAGGACTGGCATAAGCATGAAACCTATATTGCCGGCTCGAACTCCAACCACAGCCAGCATGGAGTTCAAGAGCCTTACCAGTCTGCAAACTGCCACCAGACAAGTAGGCTCTTGGACTTCATGCGACAGAGAGCAAATTGTGAATCTGAAGGCGAAAGAATATCATAAATAACGAAAGCCAATTGTGATTTCGCAAACGAGAAAATATCATACGGGGCTCAGCCGCGGATACCGACAAAGAGTAAAAAGAACTTGACCTGTATTTATCAGATGATAAAATGCGTTTGGTAGCTTTACAATATTAAGATTGTCAGGAACGAAGAATGCCGTATGCCCTCAAACAACAGTGATAACAAGGGTAGAATCCTACGCCAGTATATGAAACTCGATGGGAGCAACTCCTTTCGCCCCCTTTAGAGTATAAACCATGAAAACAAGGATCATGACACTATTATTAGCTTGTATATGGCTAATACCTAACGTGGAAGCTCTTACCCGCATAGTAGATATAAACGGCACTGGACAATACATCAGCATTCAAAGCGCGGTCAATGCAGCTGCCGATCAAGATACCATCCTTGTCTACCCAGGAGTGTATTATGAAAATGTTGAGATTGTCGGCAGGTATCTGACCATCGGCAGCCTTGAGTTAATTACATCAGATAGCACATACATTGCTCAAACTATAATAGATGGGCATCATAACGGAAGTTGTATAAGTGTAAGCAATGAGTCAGAAATAACTCTGCGGGGACTGTATCTTACTAATGGTATTGGAACGTGTAGCCTGGTGTGGGGTGACAGGCTTGGCGGAGGAATTTATTCAATCTTTAGCAACCTTTCAATCATCAATTGCATGATTATTGGCAACAAGGCGTTTAGCGCTGCTGGCGTTTCCCTCGGCTATAGCTCTTGTTACCTGGCTGGAACAATAATCACAGAAAACTGGGGAAAGTCACATGGCGGATTTGCTTTTGGCGGGTATTCATCTGATGTGGTAAGAACCCTTGTTTTCGATCAGGAAAATCGATGCAGCATATACAATAATTATGGGTCTCATGCCAATGACATTTTTATCGCTTCTCAACACATGGGCAATATAGATATTTACCTCGATAGATTCACAGTACCGGCGTCTTCTGCCTTCCTAAAAGAGTGTATCCATACAGAGCATTATGATTATGGACAAGAGTTCAACTATACCTTACACATGAACACAGCAGTCCTGGAACAGCAATTTGCGGATATATATGTAAGTCCCGACGGGGATGACAGTAATTCCGGCCTGTCAATCACAGAGCCATTAAAAACTATTGCTCTGGCTATTCACAAGATAGGTGCTGATAGCCAGAATCCACATACTATCCATTTGGCAAACGGTCACTATGCTGAAGATCAGCATTTTCCGCTGAACCTGCGCAGTTATGTGAACATAGTTGGAGAAAGCGAAGAGGGAGTGATCTTTGGAGGCTCTGATATTTTTTTTATGGGCTGGGATTCGGAGAAAGAAGTAACTATCAAGAATATCACTTTTTCAGCCACGACCAATCAGGAGTTTTATCAAACCGCACTAATAGACTGTATCACCAGAAACAAAATTGGCGGTATTCCGGATAAGTTCAGCCTCAGCTTGGAAAACCTCAGCTTTCGTGGCATTAGACCGGTACATTATGACAACCCATTGAAATTGTGTGAAATACATTACCCTGAAAAGCTGATCTTGCGCAATATCACAGTGGAAGACTGCATGGTAACCACAGGCTTCCATTTATGGGGAGGGAACGTTTTTGCCGAAAACGTCAGTATCAACAACTTACACGCGGCTCCACATGGTGTAATAACGGGAAGGGCACTTACAATTTATACGAACAATCCCCTTTTTACCGGTGGAGACAGCGTATTTCACAACTTGCGGATAACCGACTGTGAATCGAGATCGGAAGCTGGTTCGCCAAGCGGTTTGGTGACGATAACCCACTCCTTTTTGCCTACTCAGTTCCGAACTTACTTTGTCAATTGCACGATTGCCGACAACCACTGGAGCACAGGCTATGGTGGGGCAATCAATGTAGGTGAGGATGCCAAGGCTACCTTTATCAATAGTATCATCAGCAATGAAGCAGGTATGAACTTCTTGCTCTACAATGAATCCCTGCCTTCGCATTTGCAGTTCTTGAATTGCCTTGTGGGTCCGGCAGACAATCCTGAAGACAGCATTTTCAACTTAGGCCCGAATAATATAATTGAGTGGTTTGGCACAAACCTCAGTTCCGATCCGGGTTTCTATGCCTGGACGGAAAATAATCCTTATACCTTGGGTCAATACTCTCCCTGCATAGATGCCGGAACCACAGACTTCAGCATCTTTGACCTTCCGGATTGGTATGAGTTTCCCTCCCATGACTTGGCAGGCAATCCGCGTATCTATGGGAATCAGGTTGATCTGGGAGCTTATGAATGGCAAGGACAGACAGATATTAACAATCTTGTAATGGTTCCCACCTTCAGTATCTGCAACTATCCCAATCCCTTTACGGTTTTCACCAATCTCAAGGTTATTCTGCCTTCCAATCAGTGCAATGGCAAAGCAGGGGTAACAAGCGCAAGCATCGACATCTACAACATCAAGGGACAAAGAATAAAAAGCATCACGCTTGATCCCGGCAAGGCAGGTGAGCAGTTCAGCTATTGGGATGGCAGGGATGAAGCCGGCAAGCAGTGTTCCAGCGGTATCTACCTGCTCAACCTGAAGGTCAATGGGATACGGGAATTGAGTAAAAAGGTTACCCTTATCAGGTGATGCTTCTGATATTGTCGCTGTTGGCTTGCCAGATCAACGCAGCAGCTTTTGCACAGCCATAACTACCGGCAGAGAACCGCGTTCCACCTCGGAACGTATTTGGGGCAAGAGCGCCTTGACATCCGGATCGTTGTGAAAGCGGTTCAGCACCGCTTCCGTGAGCAATGTCTCAAACCAGTTGATCACCTGGCTTTGACGCCGCTCGTCAAAGACGCCGTTTAACCTGCCTTGTTCTGTGAACCTGGAGACAGCCGACCATATTTCGCTTAATCCGGTCTTCTGGATAGCTGAACAGGTCATGGCTTTGGTGGTCCAGCCTCTGGTCGCGTTCCGCAGGTAGTGCAGGGCGTTGTTGAGTTCGCGGCAAGCCAGTTCGGCTGCCTGGATGTTGTCTCCATCCGCCTTGTTGACCACCACCAGGTCAGCCAGTTCCATGATCCCTTTCTTGATTCCCTGCAGTTCATCGCCTGCTCCGGCTATCTGCATCAAGAGGAAAAAGTCCACCATGGAGCGCACCGTTACTTCGGATTGGCCCACGCCCACTGTCTCGATCAGGATCACGTCATAACCCGCGGCTTCACAAATCAGGATGGATTCCCTTGTCTTGCGTGCCACCCCGCCCAGGGCACCGCCGCTGGGGGAAGGCCGGATAAAACTGTTGGGATGCCTGCTGAGCTCTTCCATGCGGGTCTTGTCGCCCAGGATACTGCCTTTGGAAAGGCTGCTGCTTGGGTCGATTGCCAAAACCGCCACCTTATGGCCCTGCTCCAGCAGCCACAGCCCAAAGCTCTCGATAAAGGTGCTTTTACCGGCACCCGGCACTCCAGTGATGCCAATCCGGATCGAGTCCGTTGATCCGGGCAGAAGCCGTCGAATCAGCTCCTGCCCCAGATCAAAGTGTTTGGACGAATTGCTTTCGATGAGGGTAATCGCCTTGGCCAACAAGGTTCTGTTGCCTTGCCTGACCCCATCCGTCAGGGCATCGAGGTCGGGAAAGCGCGCAGCAACTGGACGGTGCGGGGCTTTGACTACCCTGGCGTTGGAGCTGGCAGCCCCTTTCACCCGGCTGGCAAACTCCTTGCCCGCATCGTCTGGAGCCCACTCTGGCTTACGGTCTTTATTCACCAATCAATTCCCTGTTGAGGCAAGCTTCTCCATCAGGAGGGTGGCAGCTTCCGGGAGTTTTGTTCCGGGACCGAATATAGCCGCCGCTCCATGGGTAAGCAGAAAGTCATAATCCTGCTGGGGAATGACGCCACCAACCACGATCATGATATCCGGTCTGCCCAGTTTTTTCAGCTCTTCCACCAGTTGGGGAAGCAAGGTCTTATGACCGGCGGCCAGGGAGCTCATGCCAATGATATGCACATCGTTTTCGACAGCCTGCCTGGCGGTCTCTTCCGGGGTCTGAAACAGAGGCCCCATATCCACATCAAAGCCCATATCGGCATAGGCTGTGGCAACCACCTTGGCTCCGCGGTCGTGGCCATCCTGTCCCATTTTGGCAACCAAAATGCGGGGCCGGCGGCCTTCCTGCTCGGCGAACTGGTCTGTAAGAGCCCTTACTTTTTCGATTTCATCCATTTTAGCGTACTCACTGCTATAAACGTTGTTAATCAGCTTGATTGATGCCTGATGGCGTCCGAAGACCTTTTCCATCGCATCGGATATCTCACCCAGGGAAGCTCTGGCCCTGGCTGCGTCTATCGCCAGCTCAAGCAGATTGCCGGATTTGTCTTCCGCGGCTTTGGTGATAGCTGCCAGGCAAGCCTGGACCTTGAGGTCGTCACGCTCGGAGCGAAGCTTGTTCAGCCTGGCGATCTGCGCTTCACGCACGGCGGTGTTGTCAACTTCGAGGAACTCCATGGGATCCTCTTTCTCCAGGCGATACTTGTTCACACCCACGATGCAGTCTTCGCCTGAATCAATATGTGCCTGACGCCGGGCGGCCGCTTCCTCAACCCGCATCTTGGGCAGTCCGGTGTTTATCGCCTTGGCCATACCTCCCAGTTTCTCCACTTCCATGATGTGTCCCCAGGCTTTGCGCATGATTGAATCTGTCAGTGATTCCAGGTAGTAGGAGCCAGCCCAGGGGTCTATCACCTTGGTCACATAGGTTTCGTGCTGAAGGTGGAGCTGGGTGTTGCGGGCAATGCGCGCGCTGAAATCGGTTGGCAAGGCGATGGCCTCATCCAGAGAGTTGGTGTGCAGGGACTGTGTGTGCCCCATGGTGGCGGCCAATGCTTCGAGGCAGGTGCGGGTCACGTTGTTGAAAGGATCCTGCTCGGTCAGGCTCCAGCCGGATGTTTGCGAGTGAGTGCGCAGAGCGAGGCTCTTGGGATTCCTGGGGTCGAAGGTGTTGATTATCTTGGCCCAAAGCACTCTGGCAGCCCTCAGTTTAGCAACTTCCATGAAGTAGTTCATCCCTTCAGCCCAGAAGAAAGAAAGACGGGGAGCGATGACATCGATGTCGATGCCCGCTTTGATCGCCGTCCGGACATACTCCCAACCATCTGCCAGGGTATAAGCCATTTCCAGGTCAGCGGTGGCTCCTGCTTCGTGCATATGATATCCGGAGATGCTGATACTGTTGAATTTGGGCATCTTCTGCGATGTGTAGCGGAAGATATCCGCAATAATGCGCATCGACGCCTCCGGAGGATAGATGTAGGTGTTGCGCACCATGTATTCTTTGAGAATATCATTTTGGATGGTGCCGTTCAGCAATTCAGTGCTTACGCCCTGTTCTTCCGCGGCCACTATGTAGAAGGCCATGATGGGAATCACAGCGCCATTCATGGTCATGGACACACTCATCTTATCAAGGGGTATCTTGTCGAACAGGATTTTCATATCCAATATGCTGTCCACCGCCACACCAGCCTTGCCGACATCACCTATCACCCGGGGATGATCTGAATCGTAGCCCCTGTGGGTGGCAAGGTCAAAGGCAATGGAAAGCCCCTTCTGCCCCATGGCAAGGTTGCGGCGGTAGAAAGCGTTGCTTTCTTCCGCGGTGGAAAAGCCCGCATACTGGCGAATCGTCCAGGGCCTTTGCACATACATCGAAGGATAGGGTCCGCGCAGATAGGGTGGGATGCCGGAAAGGTAATCCAGATGCTGCAGATCCTCCAGATCAGCAGTTGTGTAAAGAGGCTTGACCTCGATCTGTTCGTTGGTCTTCCAGGCGTTGCGAGAAACCTCCTGCTTTTTGCCGGAGCATTTGAACTCGGGGTTTATCTTGGTGAAATCTGGATTCATTTTGCCACCTCCATCAGTTCTGCCATCTGGCTTAAGACGCTAACCACATCCGCTTTGACATGGATGAACAGGTTTATTCCCTGCTGCTTATATGTTTCAACCATGTCCTTGGGATATCCGGCCAGGATCATGGGACAGCCTGGCAGTTTGGAGCAAAGTTCGGGCACCAGAGAGGGATAGTTGTCGTCTGTGGAGCAGATACAGAACGCTGCCGCACCCGAAGCCAAAGCTGCTTCAACCGCATCCTGGGCTTGCGTGAAACCGGAGGGAGAAATTACCTCCAATCCTCCCACCTGGAAGAAACCTGTGGCAAAATCCGACCTGGCTTTGTATTCGGACAGAGAGCCCATATTGAGCAGGAAGACCTTTTTGTTAGCAAGGGTGTTAGCTATTCTTTGCCGCAGGTCTTCAAAAGTTGTCGTCACACGCAATTTGGGCAGAGCCCCCGCTTCCAGGGCCACGGCAGGATTGTTATTGACGTGGGCAGCTTCCGTTTGCGGATAGTTTACCTCTTCCAGAGGATTGGCATACATATTTGCACCAACATACACATCCTTGCGAGTTCGCGCCGCGCTGATGCGTGCATTTGCCACTTCGGCAATCATGGCGTGAACCTTGCCAGCGCGCAAAGCTTTGATCATGCCTTGCCCGGCTTCCAGTTCCTGCATCAGCTTCCAGGCGGGGTCTGCCAGTTCGCCTGTGAGGTATTCGATATAATAACAACCTCCGGCAGGGTCTATCACCTTGTCAAGGTGCGCTTCCTCTTTTAGGATAAGTTGTTGGTTGCGCGCCAGACGCCGGGCTGTCTCGTCACCTTCAAGCAGCAGATTGTTGAACGGTTCAATTTGTAGGCTGTCCACGCCGCCAATTACACCGGCAAAACCCTCTGTGGTGGTTCTCAACAGGTTCACATAGATATCCAGCCTGCTCTTGTTGAAGCTGGCGGTCTTGCCATGGATCCAAATCTTTTGGGATTCCTCATTGCCTCCGAAGGCTTTAATCAGCTCTGACCAAAGCAAACGGAAGGCTCGCACTTTTGCTATCTCCATAAAGAGGTTTGATCCCAGGCTCAACTGCACCTGAAATCTCGGCGCGATCTGATCTATTGTGTATCCTGACTGCTGCAAACCCTGGATGTATCCAACGGCTGTAGATAACAAGAATCCCAGTTCTTGTGCAGAAGAAGCGCCAGCGTTTTCATACACGCTACCTGCCAGTGACAAGACCCGGACTCCCGGAGCTTTTTCCACAGCCCATTTAAAGCTTTGCAACAGCAAACCCCAGGTTTCTTCCAAACCCTGGCTCAGATATCCTTTGCGGGCAAGTTCAGAGCTCACGTCAAAGCCAACGCCTGCCTTGATATTCCCCAGATCTTTACCTTGGGAACGCAGATATTCTTCCAGCAGCGGAAGAAATCCATGGTCATCAATATCCAACTGCGCAAACAGCGGAGCAATGCTCAGGTCCACTCCCGCAAATGCAGCTTTCATGTCTTCGATGGTCTTAAGCGACACTCCCCGCGGGTGGTCATCATTTTTTAACTGAAGGGTGATTGCCGTAAGGCCATTATTCAAATCTGCCAGCAGTTGTTTATTCAGGGTTTTCAGATCGGGTTCATCATAGCTTTGCGCGACCAGCCAGGCATCAGCCAGGAAACGTTGCGGGTCGCTGCCACGGACGTAAGGCACCTGGCCTGGCGAGGAGTTCAGCCAGGTCAGCGATTCCAGGTCCTCTTTGCGGTAGATCGGTTTGAGCCTGATACCTTCATAGGTGTTTGTAAACATCGCCTTGTCAAAGTCGGCGCCTTTCAGGCTCTCTTCAACCAACCGCCGCCATTGTTCATAACTGGGAGGAGGAAACTCCTCCAGCAGGTCCAGTTCTTTATCCAAATCCATCTTAATCTCCTGATATCACTTGCTTGATTGTTCCAGCAAGGCCTGAACGGGTTTCATTCCATAGGGCGATCCCTGCACGATGGCATCCAGAACCGCGCCGCCTCCGGTGAAGAAATAATAGTTGAGATCGTTGGCAGCTTTGGTAAAGATACCGGGCAGGTTTTCACGGAATTCCTGGATTGTGTCTCCCCCGCCAAAGAGCTTCATAGCGGCTTTGTTCTTATCGATCAGGGAATACATGCTTTTCGTCCCTTCTGTGAATAAAGCCGTATATCCCATCACAGCATTGACAAAAATCGTGCTGGCTGAAGCTATGATCTTGCTGATATCTTCATCGGCGAAAGATTCCGGGGCGGCATCCAAAACATAGTTCAGTTCGGTGCCGGGTTTAAGGTCTTTCAAGCTGCGCATCCGCCAGTTTTCGGCATTATCAAAACTGTCCGACTCGATGATGAATGGCAATTCAACCAGGCGGTCTTCATATCCGGCAATATCCTTGATAAACTGGGAAGCCAGTTGCAGATCGTCATCTCCAACTCCTTTGATCTTGACTTGATACTTCACAGCCAGATAAGCGTTGTACAGCACCCCGCCCAGAATAAGCTTGTCGCTGATCTTGATAAGCGAGGAAAGCGGGCCTATCTTGGTGTCGAACTTCGAACCTGCCACCACGGAGACCAGAGGCTTGCTGGGCGCAAAAACCTTGGCCAGGTTGGCTATTTCCTTCAGCATCAAGAGCCCTGCGTAAGAGGGCAGATATCTGGTGATGTGATATGTGGAGGCATGGGGCTGCCAAGAGCCAAAAGCGTCGTTGACATACAGATCAGCATATCCAGCCAGTTGTTTCGCGAACTGGTCTGCTGAATCGTCCTTAGCCTCCTCCCCCTTGAACCAGCGAGTGTTGGGCAGATAAACAAAATCCACCTGCCGGGACTTCAAGGCGTCAATCGCTGGAGCCAGTGGCGACAGATCTGTAATACCTTCAGTCCCTTGGGCGGAGCAGTTTGGAACCAACCCCTTAAGCTGAAGTTTCTGCTCCAGATAACTGACAATCGGGTTAACCGCTTCACCATCGGTAATGTTGATCATGCCAGTCTTTTTGTCTAAAGGTCGCCCTACGTGGGTCATTATGACGGGCAGGCCGCCTTGTTTATAAATATGCAACAGGGTGGGAATGGTCGCGTCAATACGCATGGTGTCTTTGATCTTTCCTTTTTTAACCACGTTGTGGTCCATACGGATCAGAACAATCTTATTGCGCAGATCAGCCAGTTGGAAACTCGGTACGGTGCTCATTGGGGAGCCTCCTTATTCTTATATTTATTATGTTATTTCTCGTTTTTCACTTTATCAGAAATGCGTTGTCTATAAGTTTCATAGACAGGCGCAACTCGTCAAGGTTTTTCTCTTACCCCACGGCGAAAATCCCAGGGGGCAATGGGTTTCGCGTCTGACCACAACCCCTTTCTTTGCCTTCTCGCCTTTGTTTCCAGGGACTTTAAAACGGGGCTTTTATTATATTTATACTGCCAGGCCAGGCCAGCTTTCAGCAGTTCGTGATTCAGGTTCTTTCCCCCGGGAGTGATTACTGTTCCCAGATATCTTCCATACCGGTCGCGCTTTTCGTATCTGACTTTTACAGTTTTTCTGAATACGAGGTCGGAGGTAAACTTGCGAGCCACGTTGCCAAAAGCCTGGTTCTTTTCGGGACAATCGATACCATCCAGACGAATCCTGTATTGCTTTTTCGCTTTTAGCACCGTGATGGTATCCCCGTCCTGGATGGAAACAACCTCCCCCTTGATGCTTTTGCTGTATAGCAAAGAGCCAACAAACAAGCTGACAGCAAGCACCAGGATCTTGGCCAGTAATCTCTTATAATCATTTTTCATGCATGCACACAAATTCGACAAGCGGCAAATGTCAAATGAATTCTCTAACTACAAGGTAGTTAGCCCAATCAGATGAGATTTTGGTTTCAAAATTCTACATGTAATCAAGATCAGATTTTCAGGATATTTACTAATCAAACCACCCCATCGGATCGTTGCCAATCTGTTGAGGACACCGATGGTCGGGATGACTCAGTATATAACTTGGTGGACTTGTTTAGGGGGCTCCATTTCCACCTTTCCACGGTTTTATCGTAGCACCTATATATTATGAGGGGGGATGGTCCTCATTTGCATCACCCTCTCCGGCGTGGGTCTTCCTGGGGTCAACCTTATAATTTATAAGGATGACCTAAGGATGATGACCCCAAAGCCAGTAGCAGCAAAGGAGGGCGGTATGAAGGAGTTTGCGGATTATATCGGTTTAATAATGCGGTTGTCAAGTAATAGATGTTGGTTTTTTCCGGGCTGAGTGGTCGTTTCGAAAAGACTGGATCACGGCTCGCAGGCCGTGATGACACAGCTTTGTGTCTGGAATGCTTTGTTTCGGGGTTTGGTGGTTGTTTCTAAAAGACTGGATCACGGACCACACGTTTCACGCAGATATACGCGGATTAAAGGCGCAGATGCCGCGGATTGTGGCTTGAGGGCTTAGCCACTGAATGCAGCAAGCCCTTCTTCCATCAGGAAAAAGGGCTGCATACATACTGAATTGAACTTGGGTTCTACAAACCCAATTCCAAATCCGCTATAAGGTCGTCCACGTTTTCGATGCCTACTGAATATCTCACCAGATCGTCAGTGATACCCGCGGCAAGCTTGGCTTCGCTCGAGACCTTGGCGTGTGTCATGGAAGCGGGATGCTGGATCAGTGTTTCCACGCCACCCAAAGAGACGGCCAAAGCAGCCAGTTTGACGCTGTTCATAAGCTTCTTGCCAGCTTCCAATCCACCTTTCAGGCCAAAGGAGATCATCGCTCCCGGCCCCTTTTGCTGCCTCTGGGCAAGTTCGTATTGAGGGTGGGATTTTAGCCCCGGATATCTAACCCAGGCCACTGCCGGATGTGCTTCCAGATATTCTGCGATCTTTTGCGCGTTGGCCTGAGCGCGTTCCATCCTCAACGAGAGAGTCTTGATGCCACGGATTACCAGATATGCCTGATGCGGATCCATGTTGGGCCCCATGGTGGTCATCACATTATACAGTAACTTGTGGTCCTCCGCGGTCTTGGTGACGATTACCCCACCCACAACATCCGCGTGTCCATTGATGAACTTGGTGACAGAATGAAGCACTACATCCGCGCCCAGTTCCAGGGGATTTTGCAGATAAGGCGAGCAGAACGTGTTGTCCACCACCAGTTTGATTCCGTGCTTGGCAGCGATTTTGGCGCAAGCGGAAATATCAGTAATGCTAATGGTGGGATTCGCGGGTGTCTCAACATAGAGAACTTTTGTATTTGGCTTTATAGCGGCTTCCACAAGGTCCAGTCTGCTGGTGTCCAGAAAAGTTGATTCCACACCAAAGCGGGACATGTGTTTCTCCAAAAGAGTCCTGGATGCGCCATATACCGCAGCTGCGGATACGATATGGCTTTGTGAATCCAGAAAACCCATATAGACCGTCGATACAGCTCCCATACCGCTTCCGCAGGCTATTCCGCCTGCTCCTCTCTCCAATTCGGCCATGGCATTTTCCAAATGCCTGATGGTGGGATTTCCCAATCTGGTGTAGATATAGCCAGGATTTTCCCCGGCGAAACAGGCTGCTCCATCATCCGCGTCACTAAAGGCGAAGGTGGATGTTTGGTAAATGGGCGGCGTTACAGATTTATACTGGTCTTGCGCCTGGCCCGCATGAACTTGCAGTGTATCAAATTTCTTGCTTTTGCTCATGTTATCCTCTTAATCTTTTTTATGACAGGCTATGGCCCAAGCCTTTTCTGTCAATGCCAATCTTAACTGCAGACCAAGCGCAATTTGAAACCATGATCCCGGTTTTGGCATCATTGCAGATTATGCCATTAGCTATTGGAACTTGATTTTGAGGTATAGGCAAATAGGTGAAAAACAAGCTTTCAAGCCAGATTTATCCAGTTTTTCTTGACATTTGGCGGCGGCGCAGCTTTTTGAACAAAAAACATTCGCATCCGAAGGAGATTTTCAGAGATTGGATAAGCATCGCATCACTCAACATCCGATCCTTCCTGTAAACGAGCGCGAAGAAGTACTCTTCACATGGAACGGACAAGCCCTCGCAGCCAGGAAAGGGGAAATGATATCCTCCGCCCTGATCGCCAACGGGATCAGCATATTTGGCCACAATCACAAAGACGGCAGCGCCCAGGGTATTTTCTGCGCCAATGGACAGTGTGCCAAATGCACTGTCATAGCTGACGGCGTCGCGGTAAAATCCTGCATGACAGAAGTGCGCGGCGGGATGGAAGTATGCAGCGCCGACGGACTGCCGGAGCTCCCATTGGAGACTGAGACCATGTCCAGGCCAGCAATCGAGCATCTGGAAACCGATGTATTGATCATTGGGGGAGGCCCCTCGGGCTTGGCGGCTGCCATCGAACTGGGCAAAATCGGCATCGACACCTTGTTGATCGACGACAAACACACACTTGGCGGCAAGCTGGTGCTGCAAACACATAAATTCTTTGGTTCGGAAGAGGATAGCAACGCCGGCACCCGCGGCCACGACATCGGCAAGCTGCTGGCTTCCCAGGTGGCACAGTATCCTTCCGTGAAAATCTGGACTAAAAGTACTGCCCTGTTCGTTTTTAGCGACAAAAAGGTGGGGATTCTGAAAGACGGGGTGTACAAGATAGTTACTCCCCAAAGTATCCTGAACGCGGCTGGCGCGCGGGAAAAGTTCTTACGCTTCAATGGCAACCATCTGGCCAGGATTCATGGAGCCGGCGCGTTCCAAACCCTGGTCAACCGCGACCTCGTTAGCCCCACCGACCGTCTGTTCATCATTGGCGGCGGCAACGTTGGTCTGATAGCCGGTTATCACGCTTTGCAAGCCGGAATCGAGGTGGTCGGACTGGCCGAGGCACTGCCAAGTTGCGGCGGATACAAAGTGCATGCGGACAAACTCAGGCGTCTGGGCGTACCCATCTATACCTCGCACTCGATCTTGAGCGCCAATGGTGACGAGACGGTGAGCAGCGTGACCATCTGCGAAGTGGATTCCAAATTCCAGCCGCTTCCGGGAACCGAAAAGAGCTTTGCCTGCGACACCATCCTGATCGCCGTGGGGCTGGATTCGCTTTCTGAATTCACCCAGGAAGCCCAGGAAGCAGGCATTCCCGTCTATGCCGCAGGCGACGCCTTGGAAATAGCGGAAGCCTCTTCAGCAATGTTCAATGGCAAGATCGCCGGATTAACCATCGCCAGAGATATGGGGCATGAGGAAGTGGGTAATATCCCAGCGGATTGGTATGCCAAAGCGGAAGTGCTCAAATCCCACCCGGGACAGATCAAGGATTATCGCAACAATCCCTCCGAGGAAGGCGTATTCCCGATCATCCACTGCCTGCAGGAAATCCCATGCAATCCCTGCACCACGGTCTGCCCCACCAAATCCATTCAAACTGATGACGGGAGCCTGATGGCGCTTCCCCTTTACACTGGCTCCTGCATCGGCTGCCACAAATGCCTGATGATCTGCCCCGGCCTGGCCATCACCTTGGTGGACTACCGTAAAGACCCGGAAAACCCCACCGTCACCATCCCCTACGAAGTTTTCAACATCGCCCAAAAAGCAGGCGACATGGTGGAACTGGTCGATATAGATGCCAATCCTCTTGGTAGCTTTCCAATCTCAGCCATCATGGACATGAAAGAGAGGCACATCCAGCTTGTGAAAGTCGCTGTTCCCAAAAACATCGCCAAACGTGTCGCTTCTTTCCGCATCCAACCTGTTGAAGTAAGCCAACCCCTGCCCGCGGCGATCATTCCCCAAAAGCAGAACGATGAAGCCATGGTCTGCCTCTGCGAGAGGGTCAGCGTGGGCGAAGTGCGCAAGCTCATCCGGGAAGGGGTCACAAATCTGAACCAAATCAAAGCGATCACCCGGGCTGGGATGGGACCCTGCGGGGCGAAAACCTGCGACACACTGATCCGTGGCGTCATGAGGGAAGAAGGTATTCCCATCGAGGATGTGGTACCCAATACCAAGCGGCCTGTTTTCGTGGAAGTGCCCTTGGATAAGTTTCCGGATGGAGAGTAAACGATGGATAAAGTATATGATGTCGTAGTAATCGGCGCTGGGTCGATTGGTGTTCCCGCTGCCCTGAACCTCGCCCTTAAAGGGTTAAAAGTGTTGGTTCTTGAAGCTTCCAGCGCTCCCGGCCAGTTCAACAACAAAAAGGCCATCGGAGGCGTACGCGCCACCCATAGTGATTTTGGCAAGATCAGCGTTTGCCTGCGTTCGATCGAGATAATGAGTTCCTGGAAAGAGACATGGGGTGACGATATTGGCTGGATGAGCAACGGCTACAGCTATCCTGCCTACACTGCCCAAGACGAAAAGACGCTCAAGGATCTCATGCAGGTGCAGCTCGGCTTCGGGCTCAATATCCTCTGGGTTTCCCCGGATGAATACGACGCCCTGGTGCCGGGCATCAACAAGGATGGCCTGCTGGGATCAACCTACTCGCCTGAAGATGGCAGTTGTTCGCCTTTGCTATTGGGATCCGCATTCAACTATCACGCTCTTTCCAAAGGGGTGGAATTCCGGTTCCGGGAAAAAGTGATCGGCTTCGACATGACAGGCAGCAAAGTTGACGCGGTGATAACGGACAAAGGTAGATACCATGCCGGTATTGTAATCAACGCCGCCGGCAACGAAGCCCGGGAGATCGGAAAACTTTTTGGCCTGGACCTTCCCGTGTATCCCGATTGCCATGAAGCTGGCATCACCGAGCCGGTTGCTTCCTTCATGGGCCCAATGGTGGTCGATATGCGCAAGCGGCCGGGTTCCGCGAACTTCTATTTCTATCAAAACCATGAAGGGCAGGTGGTGTTTTGCATCACCCCCGATCCGCCCGTCCAGGGAATGGACAGCCGCTCCACTTCCGTGTTCCTGCCTCTTTGCAGCAAGCGCATGCTGGAGGTATATCCCCGCCTACGCAACCTGAAAGTTCGCCGTACCTGGAGAGGACAGTATCCCATGACTCCGGACGGCTTTCCTATCGTTGGAAAGGCTGGCGACAACCTGATCAATGCGGTGGGTATGTGCGGCCAGGGTTTCATGATGGGCCCCGGCTTGGGTGAATTGCTCACCAGGATCGCTTTGGATGAACTCAACGACAAGGATCTGAAGGTGTTAAAGAGTTTCAATCCAGACAGGGATTTCAGCGGCATGGAGGCGTTCCAGTAAGCCCTAGAACAATTACTCAAAGATGCTGTGCAATAAATCCAACTTACTTTAGAATATTGAGTTATGTAACAAAATGGGGTTCATTCCCAAACCGAGTGGATAAATGAACTCTATACCAAGGACATAATATTTTAAGACGAATGTCCGGCTCGCCCTCGCGCGCGCGAGTCAGCTAAGTCTTTATCTTCATGGGGTCATCCTTAACCCGGTGAGGGATGACCTAAGGATGATGGCTCTAAAGCCTGTAGCAGCAAAGGGGGGCGCTATGAAGGAATATGAGGAATATTGTTGTTGTGTTTGATGAATATAACACTATATTGCTTGCTACTAATCAGATTTCGATGAAAAGGTGGAAAGGAGCTCCCCGAAACAAGCATCCCAGACAACATGCTGCGTCATTAAGGGTTGTAGGGGTTCTCGCCAAAGCCGCGTAGCGGTTTGGTGAGGTGACTTGACCCGTGATCCAGTCTTTTGGAATAATGCGATTATCCACAGTCGATGATCAACCCAATTAGTTTGATGGAAAGCCAAACTAAGCAGAACGCCCGGAACAAATCCGGGCGTTCAGATTGCAGTTATATTTTCTTATCGATGAAACAGATTAAACTGTCTGCGAGATCAACTGCGCCACACGGTTCAATCTGTTGCTGATGTCGTTGAGGGCTTCGGTCTCGGAAGTCTTGCTCCTGGCTTGTTCAAGCTGGCTTTGGGCTCTGCGGAAAAGACCGTTGGCATTTGTCTTGGCGGCATCGCGATCTTTCGCCAATTGGCGGGCTTTTGATCCAACGGCTTTGGCAGCCTGGCGGTCCAAATCGATATATCTGTTGTACTGCTCTGTGCCCCTGGTTTGATAGACGGCAGACAGAATCACGTATGGCTGATAGAGGGACGCGTTGCGCGAGATGGTCTGGTTGGCGTTGGTTTCAGCTTCGTTGTACTTGCCCTGGGAGAGGTAGATGGCGGCAAGGTTCAGATACACATAGGCGTTGTTGGGATCGATGGCCTTGAGCGCGTTGATGGTGTCGATTGCCTTCTTGTTATATTGATTGGCCACCGCCGTATCTTTGGCGTCAGAAGCCAGGGTGCGATACAAACCGACGACATTTAGATATGCCTGTGGGCTGGTCGGATTGCTTTGGATCAAACCTTCATAACGAGCGATGGCGTCTTCCATGCGGTTGCTGCGCTGATAGGCCACAGCCAGTCTTCTGCTGATCAGGTCGTTATCCGGAGCCTGGTCGAAGGCTTTTTCCAAATAGGGAATCGATTCAGCATAACGTTCCTCATCATAAAGCTTCAGCGCCAGACGCACATTGGCGGTGGAATATTCGGGGTTGATTTCCAACGCCCTGCGGAAGCTTGACTTGGCTTTTTCCGGATTGGCTTCCTGGTCATACAGGTTTCCGATAGCCAGCCACATCTCTTCATCCTCATTTGCATCCGCGATCCTTTCCATCAAAGCGATGCGTTTGGCGTTTTGATTGGTTGTCTCATAAATGCCTATCAAAGCTATGGTGGAACGCTGATCTTCAGGGGCAAGCTCCATCATCTTTTTGTAATTCTGCTCGGCCAAATCATACTTGCCGGTCTTGGAATAGGTATTTCCAAGGATGTAGTAGGCATCCACTTTGTCGGGTTTGAGGGCGATGACTTGTTTGAGGGATTTTTCGGCCTCCACATAGTTCTGGTTATTGTAGTAGTTGGCGCCGATGTTGAAGATTTTGTCCATCTCGTTGGAGATGAATCCGTTCAATTCTGACATGAAGTTATCGTCCAAAGCTTTCCAGCGGGCGTGCTTTTCTTTCACCACCGGGAAGCTGATCTGCTTCAATTCCTCGCTTCTGGTGCTGTAAAAACGCATCGAAACGTTGTAAACGTCACGCCTGCTTTCGCTGATGTTACCCATGATGATGACATCCGACTTCACGGTTTCGGAGATTTCTTTGATCTCCTCCACCTGAAGGTCTTCCACATCCTTATAGCCAGTGGTTTTGAAGTCATGGGCAACTTGGTCCATATCCATCAGAATATAGTTGGCTTGTTTGTCAAAAGTAAGCTCAAGATCACGAACTGTGAGCAGTTTGTTGATGTAGCGGCTGCTGCTGTCCAGCGATTTGAGGGGCAGAATAGCCACTTTGGTTGCCAGCTCAGATTTCTCAACTTTTTCCGCCTTGTTCGCTGCATTGGTGCTACAGGCAAAAAGGCTCAGCAACACAGCGAGGACAAGCAAGATCCTCTTATTCATTCTTCCTCCCGGAAACATTTTGGCGTTTTTTCTCTTTGAATTTTCAACTTGCATATCTGTCAAGCAAAAAGCTCTCAGGCTTTATTCAGGTAACACTCTCAAGCTTCCATGTGTAACCTGCGAAAGACCCGCGCCGCCCCTGTCCAGAATCAAAGCTCCTTCTGCATCCAAGCCGCGGATAGTACCGTTGATCCGCAGGCCTTGCTGCACTATTTCTGCTTGTTTGTTTTTCGCGTATAGGTGTTGATCGCAGTATTCAAGATAGAGATGGGGATCAGTCAGCATGGCGGCATCCCGCTCGACGGCATGCACGATCAGGGAAGCCAGCAAAGTATTGGACACAGGGAACCCTATATTATCTGACATGTTAGCTATTTTATCTTCAAGCTTTACTTCATCTATATTGGTGTTTGTGTTTATACCTAATCCGATTACATATCTTCCATTCTCGACCTGATGCCTGCACAGAATACCTGCCAGTTTTGCTTCACCCAGATAGATGTCATTGGGCCACTTGATCTTCAAATCCTCAAAGCTGAACAGACTGGCAAGCAGTTTGTGCACGCAATACCCAATATACAATGCAAAAGAGGGCACCGAGGGAAACTGGAGCAGGTCAAAGGTCAGATACAGCCCACCAGCGGGAGATTGCCAATCAGCTCCGTCTCTGCCCCGTCCGGCATACTGAGTCTGCGAAGTTAGCACATGCCTGTCACGGGAGCCGCAAGCATCTAACAAACGGAAGTACTCTTCCATCGTGCTGTCAAGCGTTTTATATTTGCAGATATTTCTCATGAGATATACATGGCATCGCCATAACTGAAAAAGCGGTAGCGTTCCCTGACAGCCATCTGATAAGCTTTCATCACGTTCTCCAATCCGGCAAAGGCGGAAATCATCATCAACAGCGAAGATTTTGGCAGATGAAAGTTTGTGATCAGCGCGCTGGCGATCTGGAATCTATAACCTGGATAGATAAAGATGTCAGTCCAGCGTGAACCGCTTTCAAGCCTGCCTTCACGGGTGAAACTTTCCAGGGTGCGCATGGATGTACTCCCCACAGCTATCACCCTTCTCCCCCCGGCAATGGCGGAATTGACGGCCTCGGCAGTCTCAGGGGGAACGGTGCAGTATTCGCTGTGCATCTTATGCTGGTCGATACGTTCGCTCTTCACTGGCAGAAAGGTGCCCAGACCAACGTGCAAGACGACATAGCGGATCTGAACTCCCTTTTGCTTCAACTCGTCCAGCAGATCCGAGTCAAAATGCAAGCCCGCGGTGGGGGCGGCAACAGAGCCCGGTTCCGTGGCATACACCGTCTGATATCTGTTGCGGTCTGAAGCTTCATCGGTTCTGCGGATATAGGGCGGCAACGGCATGTGCCCGATTTCCTCGATAATCTGCCAATAGTCTTGGGCGGGGGAAAACTCGATCTCCCTGAGCCCATCCTCATCTGGCAGGGAGACAAAACCCTTCAATGTTGGCGAGAACTCTATCCACTGCTCTTTTTTTAGCCTCCTGCCAGGATGCACCATACAGCGCCAGGTAGAGTCAGAGAGTTTGTTCACCAACAAAACCTCCACCTGCGTGCCGTTGTCCTTGCGGCCAAAAAGCCTTGCGGGAATCACCCTGCTGCTGTTGAGGATCAGAACTTCGCCTGGATTTAGATGTGAAACAATATCCCTGAAAGAAAGGTGCGAGACATCGCCTGTCTCGCGGTCAAGGTGCAGCAAGCGGGATGATCCCCTGTCGGGGAGAGGATACTGGGCAATCAACTCCTGCGGAAGCTGATAATTGTAGGTTTCCAGATCGAGCAGATCCGGCATCACTTTTCTGGATACTTGATCTTATAGGGAACGTTCTTCGCGTCTTTGAGCTTGGCAACAAAAGAACCGAAGGTAACCGCACTCTGCACCTGGATGGGAATCTTGTAGTCGTCATCGGTTATCCAGATCATGATTGATCCCGACTGCTTGAAAATCCCTTCGGTTTTGAGCCGGGGTTCGATCACCAGGCATTTTATCCTGCCAAAGATACTGGAAAGCTCTTCACGGCGATGAACCAGCACTTCGGTGTCCACCGCGCGGCCATCCACAGTGATGTTCACATTCACCTTACGCCCGGGCGTGAGCTGTTGATTGCGCACATAGTAGAAAGCGCTGAGAACATCCTGGGTGGTAAAGGGCAGAGCCATTTCCTTAGTGATCCACTTTTCGTTTTTAAAACTCCACTTTTGGTAGGTTGTAGTTCTGTTTTTCTGGTCATAAGTATGGATACGATACTGCCTGTAACCGCCTTCCTGCAAGGTTTTGGAAAACTTGTGAGATAACAGGTCGTCTTTATCCCACCAGGATTCGACCTTGTCCCGCACGCGGAAAAATGAATCGAAGAAAGGATGGGTTCTGGCATTTGTGCTCAGATACCACACGCTCCGGCCCTGATAGGTAGATGACCTGGCCTCCATCACCGCCGCCCCGGCAGAGACCAGCCCATACTTTACGTTGAAGGTCAGTTTTTCACCATCCTGAAAGGCGACAGCGCCCAAACCCCTCAACAGGGAGAGCAGGATGATCGCAACAATGAAAGCTTTATATTTCAAGTTTTCCTCCATCTATCAACTGATCTGAGCGGAAAATCCGCCATCCAATACTATGTTTTCTCCGTTCAAATTGGTGAGCGAATCGCTTAACAGCAGATCGGTCACCATGCGAATTTCTTCTTTGCTGATGAGTTTTCCGGTGGGGCTTAGCTTGAGGGCTTTTTCAAAATAGCGGCGGCGAAAAGCAAGGTATTCCCCCTGATAGTCTTCCTCCAGCTTTGTGTCCACTGGAGCGGGAGATATACAGTTAATCAGGATTCCGTGGGCGGCATTTTCCAGGGCGGCGCTCCGGCAAAGGTTAACGATTGCCGCTTTGGCTGAGGCATAGGCCGCGCCGTTTGCCAAACCTGTATTCACCACATTCGATCCAAACAGCACTATCCTGCCAAACTTGTTGTCCCGCATCGCTGGCAGAGTGTAGCGCAGGATATTATATGTTCCCATAAGGTTTTGCGTAAACACATTGGCAAAAGTGTCCGGATCACCCTCCGCCACGCTTTTGGCATCCGAGCTTCGCACCGCCGCGGTGTGGATCAGATAAGCAGGAACGGCGGAGTTGGCTCGCGAGGCGCAGGCTATCACCTGCTTCACCTGGCCTGCGTCACACAGATCACAGGACTCCAGCGTTACACCGGGCAACTTATCCAGTTCAACAATCCGGTCTGATTGCTTGTGATAGAGCAACAGCAAGGGATTGCGGCTTTCGGAGTAAATACGTGCCAGAAAGCTGCCAACCTGTCCATTGGCTCCAGTGATGATCGTTAGTTTACGTTCCACAGCTTGTTTATCCTTTCCGCAAGTTGCAGAGCTACATCAAACTTGTCACCACTCAAACGACGGTATCTTGGATGAGCCGCTTTGGAGGGTGTGACCAATGTAAGTTCTGTGCTGTCTGCTCCCGCGGTGGACAGGTGATTGACGCAGATGAGGTCCAGATTTTTGCGGACCAGCTTACTCCTGGCATTCTCGATCAGGTTTTCCGTCTCCGCGGCAAAACCGACCAAAAGCTGTCCTTTCGGTTTGAGCTTCCCCAATTGGGCCAGGATATCCGGGGTAGTAACCAGGTCGAGGCTCAGAGCTTTGCCTTTCTTTATCTTGGAGGTTGATGCGGACGCGGGTTTATAGTCAGATACCGCCGCGCACTTGACTATCAAATCCATTCCAGCCGCTTCGGCCAATACCTGTTCATACATTTGCTGGACGGTGGGAGTGTAAACCGCTTTGCGCAGATAGTAGGGCACTGTTTCACTCAACATGCCATGGATCAAAGTGACATCCGCCCCCCTCAGAGCGAAAGCCCGGGCTATTGCCAAGCCCATCTTTCCACTTGAGCGGTTGCTGATCATGCGCATCGGGTCGATAGGTTCGGTAGTAGCCCCCGCGGTCATCAGCACTTTTTTCCCCGCCAGGTCGGCACGATATTCCAGATAGCATCTCAAGGCGTAGATTATCTCCTCATTGGGAGGATACTTACCCTGTCCCTCATAACCGCAGGCAAGCAAGCCGGTGCTGGGTTCCAGGATGTGGTGCCCGCGTCGGCGCAGGATGTCCATGTTGGCCTGAGTTGCGGCGTTGCGATACATGTTCACGTTCATGGCAGGCACAAATAGCACTGGGGAGTGTGCCGCCAGTAAGGTTGTGGACAGCAAATCGTCCCCGATTCCATGCGCTGCCTTGGCCATGATGTTGGCTGTGGCAGGAGCCACAACAATCTTATCCGCCCAATCCGCCAAAGTGATGTGTGGTATTGGATCCGTATCTGTAAACAGGGAACTGTGGACGCTGTTGTGGGTTATCGTGCTGAAATTCAACGGTGATACAAACTGGGTGGCAGAGTCCGTTAGAATGGTTTTCACCCTGCAGCCTCCCTTGGTGAGGCGGCTTGCCAAGTCAATCGCTTTATAAGCGGCTATTCCTCCGCTAACGCAGAGCAGTATGTTTTTATCCATTCTTCACCAGCTATTTTTATCCTTAATTTCTTTTACAGAGTTTTGTGTCAATCGAAAAACTGCCCCTGGTCTATGAATACTACTTGCCTAGCCACGAAACACTGCAATAGTTCTGGCTTCTTTCAAAACTAATTAGCCAGGATGTCATTAGCAGAGAATGGGTTTGTTCCAAACAATGCTTTTTAGGACAGGCACACAGGCTATAGTTACACACAAGAGATGGCATACCTGCCTGTTCCCGCCCCCATACGTTGATCGCTGATTTATCGCTGACTGATCGCTGAGCGACCACTGCGTTGGAAATTACCTGGCGTTCAACGGGCGGTCAATGGGACATGAAGACAGGTGGGAGTAAGGGCAGCCTGCCATGCTTGCTTCGATAAATATAAATTGCCAACAATCACGAATTTCCTTCATAGCTCCCGCCTTTGCTGCGACTGGCTTTGATGCCATCATCCTTAGGTCATCCCTTACCAGGTTAAGGATGACCCCAGGAATATCCAGGCAGGGGAGGGTGATGCAAATGAGGCCCCCATAATATATAGGTGCTACGATAATAACGGAAACAAGGCAAGAAAAGCAGCCCGGAACCTGGATTCAGTTCCGGGCTTATCTATACATTATCAGATACCAGCCAGCATTCAGAGCCGAACCATGTCTTAGATGAAGAGGTTTATATTGGCCTGTTCCGCTTCCGCGAGGTAAGTGGCCACGCCTCCAATCTTAACTCCATCAATCAGTTCTTCAGCCTGGACGCCCATAATGTCCATGGACATCTGGCAGGCAATCATCTGCACACCAGCCATCTGAGCCTGGCGGATCATCATCTCCAGGGAATCCACGTTTTTATCTTTCATGCGCTGGCGCATCATCACGGGCCCCAATCCGGCAAAATTGATCTTGGACAGGCCAAGGCCCTTGCTGCTGCTGGGCAACATCATGCCAAACATCTTGCCCATAAAGTCTTTCTTTAACTTGGGACTGTCTTTGCGTTTGATCACGTTCAGGCCCCAGAAAGTGAAGAACATGGTCACCTTCTTGCCTGTCGTGGCAGCTCCGTTGGCAATCACAAAGGATGCCAGAACCCTGTCCAGATCGTCACTGAAAACAATCATGGTCTTGTTTTTACCCGCCGCGCCGGAAGAGATTTCCTGCGCCCCTCCTTTCTGGATGGTGGCTATGATCTTCCTGCCTTCCTGCCGTACTTCGACCATGGTATTGCCTGTCATCTGGCACCAGGCCGGCACGTCTTTGGCAAAGCCTTGATCCGTGGCCGTTATGCGCAGTTGGTCGCCATTGGCCAGTTTATCCATTTCCTGCTTCAGGCGCATGATCGGGCCGGGGCATTGCAAGCCACAGGCATCAGCTTCGATGATCTTGCCCGAGGGAACTGCGGATTTGGGCTGGTCGTTCTGCTGGAGCTGGTCATCTTTTTGGGTGCTTTCACCGGCAAAGGCATTCTCGTTGCCTTGCTGTTGGTTGGCATTTTTGTAGGTCATGTATCCTCCCGAAAGATTGTAAACTTCGTTAAAACCGTTTTGCATCAGGATGCGGCTGGCAAAATAGGAGCGGTGGCCAGACCTGCAGAACACCACCAGTTTTTTGCCGCGGGGAACTTCGTCCAGCCGCTTGCGCAGCTCATCCACACCGATGTTGATGGCGCCTTCGATGCTACCCAAAGCGTGTTCTTCGGGTTCACGCACATCCAGCAGCGCCGTTTGGGAAAGATCAAGGGCAGAAATCTCATCCCAGTGGATGATCCTGACCCTGCCTTTGATGATGTTGTCCGCGACCAATCCAGCCACATTAACCGGATCTTTGGCAGATGAGAAAGGCGGCGCATAGGCGTGCTCGATCTCCATCAGATCATAAACCGTTCCTTCACGCTTGATGGTTTGCGCCAACATGTCGATGCGTTTGTCAACTCCATCGTAACCAAGCACCTGGCCACCCAGGAGGCGGCCGCTTTCAGGTTCAAAAGTGATCTTGACGCTTATGGGCAGAGCGTCGGGATAGTATCCGGCATGGGAAGAAGAATGGATGACAGAAGAAATGTAGGGCATCCCCTCCTGCTTGAGCGCTTTTTCAGAAACACCCGTCGCGGCCACTGTCAGGTCAAAGACTTTGGCTATCGCCGTGTTGATCGATCCACTATAGCTTTCCTTGTTGCCAAACACCATGTTGTCGGCGGCTATGCGGCCCTGTTTGTTGGCGGGGCCTGCCAGATAGGTACTCATGGTCTTCTTCGTGATGGGATTGGGTAGGGCTATGGCGTCGCCCACGGCGTAGATATCGGGATCGCTTGTCTGCAAATGGCTGTTGACCAGGATTGCTTTGTTGATTGCAAGATCGAGGCCAGCATCGGCAGCCAGCTTGCTGTCAGGCCTCACGCCGATGGAAAGGATCACCAGATCCGCTTGCAGGGTCTTGCCGCTTTGCATCTGCACCACCAGGCCACCGGCATCCCTCTTGAAGGCAGCTACGGCGTCATTGAGCAACAAACCGACCCGCTTGTCTTTCAAGTGCTGATGCACTTCAGCCGCCATTTCAAAATCCAGGGGAGCCATCACCTGATCGGCCATTTCAACTATTGTAACCGCCAAACCAAGATGATGCAGGTTTTCCGCCATCTCCAGGCCGATGAATCCGCCTCCCACGACCACAGCTTTTTCAACCTTGTGGTCTTTCAAGTAATCTTTGATCCTGTCGGTGTCCGGAACGTTGCGTAAAGTTAGAATGGCTTCGTCTTCGATGCCGGGGATGGGAGGTTTCACTGGCTCCGCTCCGGGCGACAGCAAAAGTTTGTCGTAGCTCTCGCTGTATTCCTCGCCTGTTTTCAGATTCACCACTTTCACAAGTTTGGCTTTCCGGTCTATGGCAAGCACTTCTGAATCAACGCGCACATCCACATTCAACCTGGCTTTGAAGCTCTCCGGCGTTTGCAGGAAAAGCCTGTCCCGCTCGTTGATAACGTCTCCAATGTAATATGGCAGGCCACAATTGGCATAGGATATGTAGCTGCCTTTCTCAAACATGATGATCTGGGCTTTTTCATCCATACGGCGAAGTCTGGCAGCGGTGGTCGCTCCCCCGGCAACTCCGCCCACGATTACGTATTTTTGCATGGCTGACTCCTGGTAATGCTATTTAATTTTTTATAAATCTGTTCAAGGGTGTTATTTGTCAATATATTTATGCCGACTCTGGGCAAAGCAAGTCCTATCGTGCCTTGCCAGTTTTTCCCAAACAAGCGACCAGAGCGGAATTCGCTGGCAACAGGACGGCATCCATATTTCTTTGAATAGCTCCGAAAGTTTTTAGGGATATATAATCCCGGTTCAAGGTAATCTGGCTGGCTATATTGCCTGGATTCAGTGCAACCACCATGCTTTCGCCCTCCAATTCCCTTGCATAGGCAACAATATCCCCCCCCACAGGCAGGAACGAGAAGCTCCCTCGCTGCAGAACAGGGGATGCCAGCCGCAGGTGAATAAGATCACGATACAGAGACCTCATTTCAACCGCCTCCGGCCTTTGCTCCCAATCCCAATCAAAGGGACGCCGATTGTCCGGATCCTTTTTCCCTTTCATGCCTATCTCATCACCATAATACACATGCGGCGCGCCCACGAAGGTCATCTGGAAGATCAGAGCCAGGCGCAGCCCGAAAGGATTGCCGGCAGCAAGCTCGTGAATCCTCCAGGTATCGTGGCTGCCAAGCAGATTCATCATCGCGTGTGAGGCTAAACCTGGGTATTCCGCCAATCCGCTTTCTATGGTCTCGCAAAACTGTTCTTTCGAGATTTTGCGCTGGATAAAGAAACTGATAACCGGATCCTTGAAATGCGCGTAGTTCATCACAGCATCGAAATATTTTGGCCCAATCCAGGCCTTGGCGCTCTGCCATATCTCGCCCACGATCCAGGCCGAGGGATTGAGGCTCTTCACCAAGTGGCGGAAATGCTCCCAAAACCAAAAAGGAACTTCTTCCGGCACATCCAGACGGAATCCATCGATGCCAATATCCCGCAACCACCAGCCAATACAGTCGTCCAGATGATCGATCAGGCTTGTGTTCGGCTGTGCTTTTTCAATATCGCGCACGTAATTCTCGGCTGGATGGGGCCTGCTCAGATCATAGTTCAGATCAGGCATATCCTTTATTCCCCACCAGCACTGGTAGTACTGCCTGGGATCAAAATCCGCGGGCAAAGGTTTGGGGAGCGGCCATTTCACCCAATCATACCAGTTCCAATAGGCAGATGCAGGGCCCTTTTCAACGCAGTCCCGGAACGCCCAAAAGGTCTCTCCCGTATGGTTTAAAGCCACGTCCACAATGATCTTCATCCCGCGCCGATGAGCTTCCTTCACCAGTTCTTTCATATCTTGTTCGGTACCAAAATGGGGATCGATCCTGGCAAAATCCGCTGCGTCATATTTATGGTTGGATTTTGCCTGCCAGACAGGATTCAGATAGAGGATGTTTACGCCCAGATCCATGAGGTAATCGAGCTTTTCTATGATGCCGGGAATGTCACCGCCATAGAAAGACCACCAATCGGGCTTTCCTTTCTCCTGCCAGGGGCTCTGGGTAAGGCCGCTAATATCTTTCCAGTCTTCCACCAGATGGAAGTATTCTCTTTGGGGTGGCAGATATTCTCCCTCGGGAGGCGGCGTGCGCGAGTCTTCATAATACCATTCGCTGAAATCCGGATTCAAAGCGGGATCGCCATTGTAAAACCTGTCGGGAAAAATCTGATAGACAACGCCGGACGAGACCCATTCCGGAACAGAAAAGACAGGCAGCGATTCCAGATCCAGGCTTATATCCCCAAGCTCAGAAGGGTGCAAGCTGAACCCCTTTCCTCCCAGAAACAGACTGCGATCCCCAGCGTTAATCCTGATCATCAGCTTGACAACTGGTTTGGCACTGTGGAACAGGCAATGCCAGATTTCCCTGCTCCCCAGGGCGCCTATACGTTTCAGGTCATATTCCTCGCCGTCGATGAATGCAACTATGCTGCCAGGCAAGGCACAATACCAGTGGAAGCGCAGTTCATACCAGTCCGCGCTGTTACGCACCAGCTCCAAATATGTGTCCGGTCGTTGCTCCAACTTTCCAATATCCTGCCAGACATCTTTCCAAGTCAAGCCGCGAACACGTTCATCCGACACATGAAGCACCGAGTTTTCTCCGCCAAAGGGGTCCGGTTCACGCTCCGGATTGGCAGGATCGGTCACCCACACCCCATCGGCAATGAATTTATAGCGGTATCTTCCTGGCTCCAGATCGAGTTTCAAGCAAAAGACCCCTCCTACTTCCCACATCTCCAGGATAGTCCAGGAATTGAAGTCTCCAGCCAATCCCACTTCCCTCACTCCGGCTATGGGGGGTTCATAGCGAAACAGGACTTGCTTCATTTCTTTTTGCTAAGGCTTTTTTCTCTGTCGTAGAGTTTTTTCAGATACTTGCCGGTGAAGGATTTCTTGCTTTTTATCAGGTCCTCCGGAGTGCCGGCGGCCACCAAATAGCCACCTTCATCGCCACCTTCAGGACCCAGGTCTATCACCCAGTCGGCCGATTTGATCACATCGAGGTTGTGCTCGATCACCACCACGGTGTTGCCCATGCGAACCAGTTTGCTTAGCACCTGCAGAAGTCTTTTGATATCATCGAAATGCAGCCCGGTGGTGGGTTCATCCAGCAGGTAAAGCGTATTGCCTGTGCTGACCTTGCTCAGTTCCCGGGAAAGCTTGATCCGTTGGGCTTCGCCGCCGGACAAAGTGGTGGAGGGTTGCCCCAGTTTCATATAATCCAATCCGACTTCCATAAGTGTTTCCAGTTTCTGGCGGATGGAGGGCAGGTTTTCGAAAAACACATAGGCTTCCTGGATATCCATATCCAGAACCTCTGCTATGTTTTTGCCCTTATATCTGACGGAAAGGGTTTCCTGATTGTAGCGCTTGCCTTTGCACACCTCGCAGGTTACGAAGATATCCGGCATAAAGTGCATTTCGATCTGTTTCACTCCTGCCCCTTCGCAGGCTTCGCAGCGTCCGCCTTTCACATTGAAAGAAAAACGGCCTGGCTTGTAACCTTTCATTTTGGAAGCTGGCAGACTGCTAAAAAGGGTGCGGATGGGATCAAAGAGTTTGATATAGGTGCAGGGATTGGAGCGTGGAGTGCGTCCTATGGGCTGCTGGTCTATGCAGATGACTTTGTCGATATGCTCAGTTCCCTCGATGGATTTGTGCTTTCCCACCTTGTGTGAGGTGCGGTAAAACTTGTTGTGCAGAAAGGGATACAGGGTCTGGTTGATCAGCGAGCTTTTGCCACTTCCTGAAACCCCAGTCACGCAGATCAGGGTGCCGATCGGTATCTCCACATCGATATTTTTAAGGTTATTATGGCTGGCCTGGATGATCCTGATTTTCCTCTCATCCGGTTTGACCCGCCTTGCGGGTATCGGTATGCTCAACCTGCCCGAAAGATACGCTCCGGTAAGCGAATTCTTGTTCTTGATGATCTCATCCACGCTGCCTTCGGCAACTATCTCTCCCCCGTGGATACCCGCGCGGGGTCCGAAATCGATGATCCTGTCCGCGCTACGCATGGTGTCTTCATCGTGTTCCACCACGATCACGGAATTGCCCAGGTCTCTCAACTGGCAAAGCATTTCAATCAAGCGCTGATTATCCCTCTGATGCAGGCCGATGCTGGGTTCGTCAAGTATATACATCACCCCCACCAACTGACTTCCAATCTGGCTTGCCAAACGTATCCTCTGGCTTTCGCCGCCTGAAAGAGTGGGAGACCGGCGATTCAGGCTGAGATAGTGCAAGCCCACGCTCTGCAGAAATCCCAGGCGGGCTTTGAGTTCTTTCAGGATTTCGCCGGCGATGATCGCCTGGTTGCCCTCCAACTTGAGCGAGGTAAAAAAGTCGTAGGCCTGTTTCACGCTGAACTCTGTGATATCGGCGATGGTCTTGTCTGCCACCTTCACTGCCAGAGAGCCTGGTTTCAGCTTCCTTCCCCCGCATTCGGGACAGGGTTTATCGCTGATGTATTGCATGTAATAGCGGCGCATCTCTTCCGATGTCGTTTCATGCATGCGCCTCTCCAGAGTGTGGATCACACCTTCGTAACGCATCAGGAACTCACCCGAACCGCGAGCATTTTGCCAGGCAATTTTAAACTTCTTTCCTTTCGAGCCATACAGGATTAGTTGCTTCACAATATCCGGCAGCTTATACCAGGGCTCGGTCAGGGAAAATGAATAGGCCTTGGCCAGATTGCGCACCGTATTGAAAGTCCAGCTATCCTGCTTGGCTTCCATTCTTCCCCAGGGATCCACTGCGCCTTCCATGATGGTAAGTTCCGGATCAGGCACCACCAGATCGGGATCGAACTCCAGTTTGTAGCCCAAACCATTGCAGACAGGACAGGCACCTACGGGGCTGTTGAACGAGAACTGCTGGGGCGAAAGCTCCTCATATCCGATACCACAGCGCGAACAGGCATTCTTTGCCGAGATTAACTGCACTTCCCCGCTTTCAGTAAAATCGATCTTGACCAACCCCTCGCTCAACTTCATTGCCAGTTCCAGGGAGTCAGACAGCCGCGATTCCACCCCTTCTTTGATCAACAGGCGGTCCACCACCACGTCAATGGTATGCTTGCTTTTCTTATCCAGCACGATCGCTTCATCCAGATTGCGCAGCTTGCCGTTGATCAGCACCCTCACGAATCCTTCCTGCCGCAACTGCTCCAGTTCCTCTTTGTGCTCGCCCTTGCGTTCCTGCACCAAAGGGGCAAGGATCTGCAGCTTGGTGCCCTGGGGACTCCGCATCAGATGCTCTATCATCTGGTCCACACTTTGCGAACCCACCGGATCCCCGCAGTTGTAGCAATATTGCTTGCCCACCCGGGCAAAGAGCACGCGCAGATAGTCGTAGATCTCAGTTACCGTTCCCACAGTGGAACGCGGGTTTTTGCTGGCTGCTTTTTGTTCGATGGAGATTGCGGGAGACAGGCCCTCGATATAATCCACTTTGGGCTTTTCCATCTGGCCCAAAAACATGCGGGCATAGGCAGACAGCGATTCCACATAGCGCCTCTGCCCCTCCGCATAGAGTGTATCGAAAGCAAGGGATGACTTGCCTGATCCGGATACACCGGTAAACACCACCAATTTGTTGCGGTCAAACTCGAGGTTTATATTCTTCAAATTATGCTCTGAAGCGCCTTTGATGATTATCTTTGTCTTCAAACTTTGATCCTCTTGGCCGAGCAGCTAATTTGGGAACAGCCTATCTGTCAAATGAAATCCCCATTCACCAGATTACATTTTAGGGTGAGCAAGTGACCTGTCCTTTTTTTACATCAGAAGTGACGTGTAACGCTTGTTATCAACTTTGTTTTCATATTTTTCTCCTGGTTTTGCTGGATGTATGCGGTTTTGTGAACCGTGGGGTCGATTCACGTTACGGTCTGGTGGATAATTATTTCCGCGTGAAGTCACCAGGATTTTGAACCAGACAAGAAAAATGGTGGATTTTTTGCTTGACAGTTTATCCCGTAAGCTTTTAATTGTAGCGATGAGGTAAAAATGAGATTAGATAAATGCCTTTTATTGTTGCTGCTTGTTCTCTGCACAGGGATCGGGGCAACTACTATATATGACATTCAGTACACAAGCTCAAGGGGCGCGGATAACTGCTATCCATCCCCCTATTTGGGCAAGACTGTCACTGTGGAAGGTGTGGTGACCGCCACCAATTACCGCAGCGGAGGTTATTTTATCTCCGAGCCGGTAAGCGGTGCCTGGCGTGGCATACTGATCAACGACAGCCGTCATAACCCCAGGGTCGGCAACTATCTGCGCATAACCGGCGTGGTAGCTGAAATCTTTGGCATGACCTGCATCCAGGACCTGAGCGATTATCGGCTTCTCGACTCCAACCGCAGCCTCCCCAATCCAGTTACCATCAGCACCGGACAGCTTGCCAGTTCTTTTGAAGCGGAAGCCTACGAAGGTGTCTATGCCCGGCTGATCAACGTCTCCAGTTCCAGTGGCAAAAGCAGGAACAACCGCTTCATGGTCAACGATGGCAGCGGACAGTGCAGCGTCGTGACAGGCAGTTTTGGAGGCAAAGCGGTTAGCTCTCCCGCAGCCGGCGTGCAATATTCGCAGATCGTGGGCGTGGTGGTCTTTGGCTATGGCGAGTTTTCGCTCAATCCAATCAGCGCTGGCGACATCAGCATACAACAACCCGCTTCGGTGCAAAACCGAAGCTGGGGTAAAATAAAATCAATTTATAAATAAAAAAGGGGTGTGAATTATGAAGAAATTTTTTAAGGCAGTTCTATTGATAGGTGGAACGGCTCTCGCCGCGTCTTTCGGATTTAAAGCTTACAAGCGGATCAACGGCATTGTGAAGCTTTCCAAATCCCTGCCGGAATTTCTGAACAACGTCTATGGTGAGAAACCAAAGCTTGGTGTCAACCGCACATTCAATACCATGGCCATAAAAGCCGGTTTCTCGCAAGAGATAATTGACAAACATACCGATATCGAGACCACCATCCGCGAATATATCGATGACTTCTATCCCGAACTTGCCAAATGCTCCGTGGATATCAGTGTCTATGTGAAAGGCGAGGAAGAAGAGGAAGTTACAGAAACAGAAACCGGAGAGGAAGAAAACTAAAAGCTCTCCCCCATCCACAATATTGACCCGCGTCCCTGGCGATGCGGGTTTTTCTTTGCCCGACAGCAACCCGGTGGCTATCTTTCTGTGGTTTAAGGACTTTTTGATTAAGAACAAACAACTCTGGACTCAAGTCATCCAGCCAACACGCCCTCATTCCTTAATCTCTATCCAACCAGCCGTTGATGTCCGAGTGATTTCCCGTCCAGCGATTACTTAGCGGTCAATCAGTGATCAATGAGCGATGAGCATATGAGGGACACAGCCCAGAAAAAGCCCCCAGTCCAAAAACAACCGGCATCATTTACTTGATAACCGCATAATTAAACCGATACATTCCGCAATATCCTTCATAGCGCCCTCCTTTGCTGCTACTGGCTTTAGTGCCATCATCCTTAGGTCATCCTTATAAATTATAAGGTTGACCCCAGGAAGACCCACACCGGAGAGGTGGATGCAAATGAGGCCCACCCCCCTCATAATATATAGGTGCTACGATTAGGACGTAGAAAGGTGAAATGGAGAGAACCGTTTGTGATAATGCTATGATATCTGGCTGTAAAAAACGCGGGAACAGATGCTCCCGCGCAGTTTACATATTGGTTTTTTCTTTGATCAGTAATACAAATCCCTTTGACCGGCTTTCATGCTGGCCAGTTTTTCCCGCACGGATTGGCGCATGTTATCGTCCTCTATGCGGGCTGTTTCGCTTTCGATCAATTCCATGCCCACGGCAAGGGTTCTGGGTGAGGAGAAGTCGTAGAGATACTCCGCAAAGGTGAGCAAGGCATTGGGGGTGCAAAAGCGTTTGACAAAGCCAGGAACGGCGAATTCCATGAAGTGTTCTCCGGTTCTTCCGGCGCGGTAGCAACTGGTGCAGAAGGAAGGGATGTAACCGCTTTTGGCAAGCTCATAGATCACGTCATCCAGACTGCGGGTATCTCCCAGCACAAACTGGCTCTTTTTCCTGGATTCTTCGTCTTTGGAAGAGTAATCGCCCACTCCGATGCTGGAGCCGGCATCGATCTGGGAAATGCCATAGCGCAGCACCTCATCGCGGATGGCGATCGGCTCCCTTGCTGTGAGGATCATGCCAGTGTAGGGAACGCTGAGCCTGATGACGGCAACCATGTGTTTGAAATCTTCGTCTGACACCCGATGGGGCGGATGGTTGGCAAAATCGGTGCCATTGGCAGGCTCGATGCGGGGGAAGGAGATCGTGTGCGGCCCCACTCCAAAGGTTTGCTCCAGGTGAATGGTATGGTAAAGCAGCCCCATCACCTCGAACTTCCAGTCGTAAAGCCCCATCAGGGCCCCGATTCCCAAGTCATCGATGCCGGCTTTCATTGCACGGTCCAGTCCATCCAGCCTCCACAGGAAACTGCTCTTGGGTCCCCTTGGATGGAGCCTGGCATAGGTCTCCTCATGGTAGGTTTCCTGAAAGATCTGATAGGTGCCGATGCCGACGGATTTGACAGTCCTGAATCCTTCGACATCCAGGGGTGCGGCGTTGATGTTGACCCTGCGGATTTCGCCTTTGCTGTATTTGGTATCATACACGGTTTGCACGGTTTCCGCAATATACTCAGGTGAATAAATGGGGTGCTCGCCATAGACCATAATCAGGCGTTTATGCCCCGTTTCCACCAGGGACTTGGTTTCCTCGATCAGTTGCTCGTGGCTGAGGGTGGAACGCACGCACTCCTTGTTGGAGATACGGAAACCACAATAGACGCAGTCGTTCACGCACTCGTTGCCTACATAGAGAGGGGCAAAGAGGACAATCCTGTTGCCGTAGATACGTTCTTTGAGCTCGTGCGCTCCTTGCAGGATAAGCTGTTTGAGCTCCGGATCGCTCACGCTGAGCAAGGCGGCTGTTTCGTCAGGCTCGAGGCGCTGTTTGTCCAGTGACTTGGCGATGATGTCCCTTACGCGGGATTCCGGCGCGTGAGCCTGGGACTCGATAAGTTCGTTGATCGTGTTTGTGGGGATAAAGGATTTGAGGCCTTCTGTGCTGATTTTCATTTTAACTCCACTATGTATCAGATTTTTAAAGTGATGGTTTTAACTTTTACCGCGGGTAGCTGGCCCAGCTTTCCGGAAAACGCGCCCAATTCGTCCAAATCCATTTCCAGGATCAAAAAGATAACCGATACGTTGCGATCCCGCATCGGATATCCAACCCTGAGCAAAATATGTTGTGCGTTTTGGTGCAAGATAGAGTTAACCGGATCGTGTGCCTGCTCGATATTGTCGATCACTATGCTTACCACATGGCGTTTCTTATCCATAATATACCACCTTTGGCGTATGATCTGATTTGGGAGAGAGATAGGCTGATTGCTTCTGAGGTGAAAAACAACTCTTTCACCCTCGATGCCGGAACGAATCCCTCATCTCAGGTCAGTTTTGTCTCATAATTTCACGCCCCCTTTTTTTGGCAAGTGTTTTTTTACTTGACATACTGACTTGTCGGCAGAACGTGGAAAGAACTGTTTTTTGATATTTGTTATCAATAACTTAACTGGTATTGATCCTATGAAGAAAGTAATAACCACATATATATTATTGATTGCTTTGAGCATGTTAACCGCCACGGCTGGATTCACTTGGTACTCACAGAGTGACAGCCGCTGGGAAAACAAGCGCCTGGGCAATTCCCGCAGTTCGATCGGCAAAAGCGGATGCGTGCTCTCCTGCCTCTCGATGCTGCTCAGCGCGGAGGCATCCAATCCCAGAGTCACGCCAGACAACCTCAATGAATGGCTGAGGCAAAACGACGGCTATGTTGGAAACCTGATGCGCTGGCAGGTGGCAGGCGAGATCGATGGCAGTGGATTGGGACTGGAATTGCAAAGCCAGACCAGTAAAAACAACGATTGGGATTATCTGAGCGGAGAACTGGACAAGGGAAACAAGGTGATAGTGAAGGTCAAAGGCCGCTCCAGCCACTGGGTTCTGGTGGTGAAGCGAGACGGCCCGGCTAACAAAGCTTCCTCCTATATCATCAACGATCCCGGCACGGACTCCTTTCAAAAACGCACCTTGGCATATTTCGGAGGATTCAAGGCAGCCCGCTCCTATTCAGGCAACTGGCTGGATGAAGAGGCCTTCAACCTCAACTCCCAGATCAATGTGGTGCCTGTGAACACCGACGAGGAATTCCTCTATGAGTTGAGCGACCTGCCTATCCCTGCGGATGTGTTTGTGACCCTGGAAAACAAATTGCAGGTGGGGATCTCGGGCTATTTCATGCTGGGGCTTTTCGACAACGACAACAAGCTGGTGCGAACCATAGATTATGAATATGCCTCCCTGGGGCCGGAAGAAAAGATCGACCTGATCTACGAAATGGCGGATATCAGCCCCCTCAACACGGAAGGACAGGACCTGCGCATCATTTACAGCAAGTATTTCACAGCCTTCCCATCGCTCAACGAAACTCTCGCCCTGCCCAGCCCCGGACTGCTGAACTACACCAACACCACTCAGAACCAGTAAGCATCCAGACTGATCTCCTTCACTGACGCGCGCTGGTCTGCAAGAACAGATCAAGCATAATTCCTCCAGGCAGACTATGGCAAAAATGATACAAACAGGGTTTGCTGTCTTTTCTTAGTTTGTTACTCAGCTATTAGTTATATCGGTTTATGGAATTATTTCAACAAAAAGCTTGACGAAAATGGCGTCAACCAAATGCTCCCTCATAACAACAAAATGGACAATACAGGGGGTCCTGTGAACAATTATTTCATGGAAACCCACCATCATGAGTGGATTTTGACCAACAGACTTGGTTCCTATGCCTTAGGCACGGGTAACCTGATCAACCAACGCAAATACCATGGCCTGCTGATTGCCAGCAACGAGCAGTTTCAGCGCTACCATCTGGTGGCGGGAATCGAAGAAAAGGTGGAATGGCGTGGTCAGACTATCCACCTTGACAGCAACAACTACAGCAACTGCATTTATCCGGAGGGGTTCCTCTATCTGGTCAAGTCATGGTTGAGGCCCCATCCCGCCTTTCTATACTCCGCGATACCGCATCAAAACGACATCCTGATCCGCAAGGACATCCTGATGGATGAGCGCAGTAATACGGTGCTGGTGAAATACACCAATCTGGGCCACCATCCCCTGCATTTTTGCCTGCATCCCAAGTTCACGATGGTAATGCACCACGAGTTGAACCACCCTGGCTCCATGGATCATCTTGATATCCCGACCTCAGTGGAAAACACTGATCAGGGCAGCACTTTCGGCGCTTTGCGGCAAGACAACCACATCGGCGTGTACGGGCATCTGGCCAAAGGCGAGATCACCCACAACCGCTTTGTGTACTACAATGTTTTCTTCCCTTGGGAAGTTATGAACGGATACCCTGGAATCGGCGATCAAATCAGCCTCTTTGAACTGAACTTTACCCTCAAGGTTGGAGAACACGACTGCCTGCTCTTTTCGGATACTCCCATCGATGATCCACAAAAAGTGATCAGACGCATTGAAAGACGCTATTCCAGGCTCGCCAAACCCGCTGACCTGCCCCGCAGGCCAGACCGCAACGACAGCCTGTTGGAAGGCCTCGATTACGAGGACAACACGCTTTTTAAGTATGAAGATTATCTTGATCTGCTTCGCTTTTCCCTGGCGGATTTTATCTCCAATAACGATATAGTGGCTGGCTATCCTTTTTATGGCGCCTGGGGCAGGGACACCATGCTCGTGCTCAACGCTTTGTTGCACGATGAAGGAAACCTGAAACTGGTGGAAGCCATACTGCGCAAATACAGCCTGCAACTCAACAATGGCTTGATCCCCAATATGCAGCGGGAATCGGGAAGGGAAGCCAATTATGACACTGTGGACGCAACTCTCTGGTATGTGATCCTGCTATGGAAACTTGGCAAACGAAAAGCCAAAGCCGCATATTGGAAAGAGGTTATCCTCCTCTGCGAAGATGTGCTTAAAAACGTGCTGACTAACCAGCACTGGCCTTACTTTGTGCGCGAGGACGGCTTGATCGAGTTGAAGGAAGAGTTTGCCCACGCCACCTGGATGGATGTGCGCATCGACGGCAAGGCAGTCACTCCTCGCAACGGCGCTCCGGTGGAGATCAACGCTCTGTGGTACAATGCCATCTGCTGTTACGCCGCGATGTGTGAAGAGTATTCCAAGACCTCCTCAGTTCCCTACATCCCCTTTGACCGGCTGATGGACATGAAAGACCTGATCCATGAGTCGTTCCAGAAGTTCTGGCTGGGAGACTATCTGGCGGACAGGCTGATCGGAGACGAACCAGTCCGTGAGATACGCCCCAACGCGGTGATAGCCCTGTCGCTTCCCTGGAGCCTCATCGATCTGGAACAGATGGAACTGGTCTGGCAGAAAGCCTTTGAGGAGCTTTACACTCCTTATGGGCTGCGCACCCTGAGCAACAAGGATCCACGTTTCATGAAGAAATATTACGGCAACCAGAGAGAGAGGGATCTGGCATACCACAACGGCAGTGTCTGGGCCTGGCTCTTGGGGTCTTTCTGCGGCCTTTATCTCAAGATTTGGAGGAGCAGGATACCTGACAAAGATATCGCCGGCAAACTAAGCGAGTTGATAAGCAAATTCAGATCCGGCTTCATGCGTGGGCATATCGCCTCTTTGGCCCAAATCTGGGACGGCGAGAACCCCCATTTCCCAAAAGGAGCGCCCGCTCAGGCGATCAGCGTGGCTGCCCTCTATAACATAGAAAGCTTCATCGCCTCGATCGGGGAGTGACCAATGAAGATATTGATGTTTACCTGGGAATTTCCGCCCCTGATCTCCGGAGGCCTTGGCATGGCCTGTTACGGCATGGTAAAAGCCCTGCTGGCTCTGGGCATCAAGATAGACCTTGTCCTGCCCACCAAGGAAGCCGTCTATTTCCCGCTCAGGCAGGAAAGCGATGTGGACACCCTGCCGGCTGTATTCATGGACGCCTCCGTGCACAGGAAATACCTCAATATGAGCTTCAGTTCCTTGCACGAACGTTTGGAATACATCGGGATCAGCGGAAGGCCGGAATCCTACATCCAACTGGATGAGATTCGGGATTATCTGAAAGAAGTCAAAAAAGAGACCTGGCAATCTGTCACCACAGTCAAAGAAGAACAGGAGCTGTTTGCCGACATGACCACGCACCTGATCGGGGATGAAGACCTGATCAAAAAGGTGCAGGAATACACCCTCCGGGCTGAACGTTTTGCCCGTGAGCTTGATTACAACCTGATCCATGCCCACGACTGGCTCACATATCCGTCTGGCATGCTGGCGAAGAAGATTTCCGGCAAACCCCTGGTGGTACACATCCATGCCACGGAGTTTGACCGGGCGGGGGGGCCAGGCGACGAACGGGTTCACAAGATAGAACACAGCGGCATGATGTATGCCGACAAGGTGATTGCCGTATCCAAATACACCGCGCAGATGATCATGTCCCGCTATCGGATCGATACTGCCAAAATCAAGATCGTGCACAACGCCTTCACACTCTCTGAGGATATTGTGCTTACCAAGAAGAGGATCTTCAAGGGACCAACGGTGCTATTCCTGGGTAGGCTCACTCTGCAAAAGGGGCCGGACTATTACCTGGAGGTCGCCGAGAAAGTGATCCAGGCTCACCCGGAAGCCCGCTTTATCATGGCTGGCACGGGAGATATGTCCCGCAAGCTGTTACGCCGCTCGGCATCCCTGAAGCTTAAAAACAAGTTTCTCTTCACTGGTTTCCTCAACCGCAACCAAGTGGAGGACATCCTCAGAGCTTCCGACATTTACATGCTTCCCTCGGTCTCTGAACCTTTTGGAATATCACCCCTGGAGGCCATGGCCTTTGGACTCACCTCGATAATCTCCAAGCAGTCCGGAGTGTCCGAGGTGGTCAATCACGCGTTCAAGATCGATTTTTGGGATGTGGACCTGATGGCGGAGACCATCAACCACCTCATCGAACAACCTGAAGAATGCAGGCGCATAGGCATCGAAGGCATGCAGGAAGTCAATGCCATACGCTGGCATGAGGCTGCCGAAAAGATCAGGCTGGTCTATTCCGCCACCTTGTCCGAATTCATCAAAAGAAACCCCTGAAAGGTAACAGTATGCTGAACATAGTCTTTTATTTCCAGGTGCATCAGCCCTACCGCTTGCGCCACATCAACGTCTTGGATATCGGAAAGAAAGCCAACCTCTTCGATGACGCCCTCAACGGCCAGGTGATGCGCAAAGTGGCCCAGAAATGCTATCTGCCCACGAACAAACTGCTCTTGTCCCTCATCAAGAAGCACGCGGGGAGGTTCAAGATAGCTTATTCCATCACCGGAACCGCGATCGAGCAATTCAAGCTCTACAGCCCTGAAACGCTGGATTCCTTCAAGGCTTTGGCCGACACCGGCTGCGTGGAGTTCCTGGGCGAAACCTACTACCACTCCCTGGCTTTTCTGTATGACACCAACGAGTTTCTGGACCAGGTGGCCATGCACCGTGAACTGATGAAAAACGAGTTTGGCTACTTCACAGAAACCTTCCGCAACACAGAGTTGATCTATCAGGACAAGCTGTCGGACCTGGTCTTTGAGATCGAAGGATTCAAGACCATCATAACGGAAGGGGTGGAACGCATCCTGCAATGGCGCACGCCTCTCTATGCCTACAAGAACTACTCCAAAGACATCAACCTGCTGCTCAAGTATTACCAGCTTTCGGACGACATCGCTTTCCGCTTTTCGGATCGGGACTGGCCGGAGTATCCCCTCACAGTGGGAAAGTTTGTGAATTGGATCGATCACCTGACCCTGGCCGAGAAGAAAAACCGCAACCAGTTCCTGAACCTGTTTATGGATTACGAGACCTTCGGCGAGCACCAATGGGCGGAATCCGGTATCTTCGACTTCATGCAGCATTTTCCCGATGAGGTGCTCAAACGCGGACACCTGGGCTTTGCCACTCCCAAAGAGACTTTTGCGCTGTCCAACTATCAGCAGGAAGCTTTGTCATTCCCGGAACCGGTTTCCTGGGCAGACGAACAGCGTGACCTGTCCGCCTGGCTGGAAAATGATATGCAGCATAACGCCATCGAAACCCTCTATGAGCTGCTGGAAAAAGTGAAAACAAAGGGCGACCCCCAGCTTTTGGAAATCGCCCGCAAACTGAGCACCTCCGACCATTTCTACTATATGTGCACCAAATACTTTCAGGATGGGGACGTACACAAATATTTCTCCCCCTACGATTCTCCCGACCAAGCCTATATCTATTACATCAACGCTTTGGCCGATCTGGAAGAAAGGCTTAGCTGAGGTAGATTTATGAAAGGCAAAGTCATGATCCTGGAAGATGATCCCATCCTGGCGCAGCAGATCTCCAAAGTCCTCAAACAGCATGACTATTCTGTGCTCCACTCCACCAACTCCGACACCTTTTTTGCGGAACTGCGTGGTTTTATGCCCGATGTTATCCTGCTGGATGTCTTCCTGGTGGGAAGCCGACTCAACGGGCTGCAAGTGTTGAGATACCTGAAAGAGAATCTGGACTTCAACTACAAGATCATCATCATCTCCGGCGAGATCAAGAACGAACAGCTCAATGAAATCCGTGGCCTGGGAGCATACCACTTTATCGAAAAGGGCGCCTACTTCAGTACCAATCAACTGCTGTTGCATATCGACAACGCGGTGACGCTCAAACGCCAGGAAGAAGAAAACCTAGACCTGCAGATAGAGTATCTGAACCTTAAAAAGCAGTTCACACGCAGCTTTCCCTTCATCGGAGAAAGCCCCGCCATCAATAGAATCCGCACCCAGTTGGCAAGGCTCTCCGAGGCCGACGAAGATATCCTGATCCTGGGAGAAACCGGCACTGGCAAAGAAGTGGCCGCAAATTACTACTCTCTGAATTCAAGGCGTTTTGGCAAGCCCTTCCACACGGTTAATTGCAGTTCGCTCACCGAGAACCTGATTGAAAGCGAGCTCTTTGGCCTCGCCAAAGGTTTCACACCGGGAGAAAAAGGCAACATCGGCCTCTTTGAAAGATGCTCGGAAGGCCTGCTCTTCCTCGACGAAGTGACAAACCTCACCCTTCAGGCTCAAGCCAAGATCCTGCGGTCGATAGAGAACAAAGAGATACAGGTGGTGGGAGGGGCCCTGAAAACCGTGAACACACGCCTGATTTTCGCTTCCAATGCCGAGATGAGAACCCTCGCCTCTTCCCCGAAATTCAGACAAGACCTCTATTACAGGATCGAGGGCAACATCGTGGAACTACCGCCCCTGCGAGAACGAAACAACGACATCCTGCTTTTGATGAGCCATTTTTTCACCAACTACGCCAACCGCTACAGCTTCAGCGACCAACTGGATCTCAGGGAACTAAAAAATGACTTGTTGGAATACCACTGGCCGGGCAATGTGCGCGAGCTGAAAAACTTCTGCAAACACATCATCCTCAACGAAAAAGAGATCACCAACAGGAATGTACTCAAACACCTGCGGACAAAAATGCAGAACAGGCCTGAATACAGCGTAAAAGGCATGGACCGCTATCTGTCCATCCGCAACATCAAGGATTCCACAGCCGCCTTCGAACGGGATTACATCCTCTATTACCTGCAGGAAAACAACTGGCATGTGAGCAAAACTGCGAAGGAAATGGGAATCGAAAGAACAACCCTCTACAAGAAGATGAAAGCTTTGGGCATAGCGCAAAACCAGGGAGAGGCTTGATGTTCAAGAGCAATCTGAGTTTGAAGGTCTTTTCTTTGATCATGGCTGTCGTGATCTGGATCCAGCTCAATTTGAACGCGGATCACCAGAGCGTAGTGAAGATACGGACACAGTTTAAAAATGTACCCAGAAACCAATCCGAACTTCATCAGGTCAGAAGCGTTCCTTTCAATGTCCGCGGCAGGGGCATGGACATTCTCAGGCTCAAACTATCCCGGACAGTGGCTGTGTTTGATGCCGAAGCTTACGACAAAAGCGTTAACCTTAGCGCTCTGGACTATGAAATCCGCAACCGTCCTTCAAGCTTGAATCTGGATATCCTGGGGCCCATCAAGGATTTTGACCCGGACGCTGACAACAATGCTTCCAAAACAAAAGAGGACAAGGCATCAGCAAACGGCCGCGAGGCTTTCACCCAGGACGAACCCGGCCAAGGCACAGACCAGCAACAAAGCACCCGCATTCTGGAAAACCTCGCCATCCGCTCCAATAATGGTTTGATCTTCACTCCTTCAGTTGCCACCATAAAGGTGCAGGGAACTGTGGAAGATCTGAAGAAACTGCCACGGGGAATCCGGATTGTGGCCTCAGAAGAACAGGACGCGGCCGGCACTTATGAGCTTTCTGCGGAACTGCCAGAGGGAGTCGAACTCCTGGATATCACTCCCCGCAGGGTCCGGCAGCGCAAATGAAGCTCCTCCTGGCCTTTGAGTCTTCCTGCGACGATACCTCCGTTGCGATCATCAACACAGAATACGAGGTCCTCTGCAGCCTGGTTTCCACCCAGTTTGACCACGCCAGATTTGGTGGGGTTCTGCCTGAACTTGCTTCCAGACTGCATATGCAAAACATCCTCCGGCTGACTCAGGCCGCTTTGGAACAGACTGGACTTGAACTGCGCGACATGGATGCAGTCGCGGTGTCCATCAATCCTGGCCTGATCGGCTCGCTGCTGGTGGGGCTTTCCTTTGCCAAGAGCCTGGCCTGGAGCCAGGGATTGCCCCTGATTACCGTGAATCACATGCTCGCCCATATCTTTGCCAACTTTATCGAGCATCCCGGGCTACGTCCTCCTTTTCTGGCTTTGGTGGTCTCCGGCGGGCATAGCGAACTGGTTCACTTTACGGATTTCACCCAGTTTAGGGTGATCGGCAAAACTTTGGACGACGCCGCCGGCGAGACCTTTGACAAGGCCGCCAAGCTGCTCGGCTTGGGTTTCCCCGGAGGGCCTTTGATCAACAAGCTGGCCCAAGGCGGGGATCAGGATTTTGTGAAGCTGCCCCGCGCGCTGCCCCGCAAGGACAACTTCAACTTCAGCTATAGCGGCCTCAAAACGGCCATCCTGCAATATCTTTCCCAGCAGGAGCCCGCCTTTGTGCAGTCCAACCTCAACCATATTGCCGCCTCCATCCAACAGGCCATTGTCGAGCCGCTGGTTTCAAAAACCTTAACCTATGCCAGACAGCACAAGATCAAGACCATCCTTCTGGCAGGAGGTGTGGCGGCCAATTCCAGACTGCGGGAGGAGCTGTCGTTCCATTCAAAGTCATTGGGAGCCGAAGTGTATTTTCCCCAGCCCGCTTACTGCGTTGATAACGCCGCGATGGTGGGCGCAGCGGCCATTCCCAAGCTTTTGGCGGAGCAATATTCGCCTCTCAGCGTGAACGCCTTTTCAGCCAAAGGAACCAAGACCCTTTAGAAAATCCCTCTGGCTGCTTCCAGCCTTGTCTTGGCAAACCATCTGTCGCAAACGATTCTCCCATTGAGGCAGAAACCCTGTCTCCCTCATTTGCAAGAGGCAGCTAAGCCTCTATTTTCCGTAGGTCTTCCTTAACTCGATGAGGGATGACCTAAGGATGATGGCTCCAAAGCCTGTAGCAGCAAGGGACGGAGCTATGAAGGAAAAACAAGATTGTTGGCATATTATTTTCATCGATGCAAACATGGCAAGCTGCCCTGACTCCCTCCTGCCTTCATGTCCCATTGACCGCCCGTTGAACGCCAGGTGATTTCCAACGCAGCGGTTGCTCAGCGTTCAGTCAGCGATCAGTCAACGATGAGCGTATGAGGGCCAAATGAAAGCGGGGACCAAGGCTATGCGCTTTGATCCCCATTAGCTTACGAGTGTTATCGATCCCCATCATTCCGGCGATGGGAACAGCGGTTCACATTCGGTCTGGTTTCCTGGCTGATTGCTTGTCATTGGGCTTTGCTTTGCCTGTTTTCTTGTTGTCCAACCTGGTATCATCATCTTTGCCTGTTTTCTTGTTGTCCAACTTGGTGTCATCATCTTTATCCGGATTGCTGTCAGGCATCCTGAGCTTGGTTTTATCTTTTTTCGTATTTGCCGCTTGTTTCCCGCTGCCCAGTTGTGTTCCGCCGTTGTTGCCACTGGGAGGGCTGTAGCTGCCATGACCGTTCCCGGTTCCATTTCCACTACCGGGATGACTGCCGGAACCTCCACTGCTGCCACCTCCGGGAGGGTTATAGCTGCCACTCCCATGGCTTCCACTACCGTTGCCACCGTGGTTCCCCCCATGTCCACCGCCATAACCGCCACCGGGAGGAGTTGGCGGAATATAGCTTCCGTGGCCTCCGCTGTTGCCACCGCCGGGAGGATTGTGGCCGCCATGTCCGCCATGACTTCCACCGGGAGGGTTGTAAGGAGGACGGGGAGGGCGGGGAGGCCTGGGCTTATAGCCGGGAGGCGGCGTGGGCCTGGGAGGAGCCAGGGGATAGAAATATTGGGGACAGATTGGCCTGTAATATGGCCGGTCGAAATATGGGTGCAGGAACAAAGAGGAGTAGTAGGCCCTTTCCAGTCTGAAGGTGTAAACAGACGGATACCTGATCGCGGCTCTCAGGGAACCCTTGTTCAAGGGCACAAAAATCTCTTCTTTAATGGGGATATAGCCCCTTTTGGTTATGACTATCTCAATCGTTCTGCCAGGAATGCCATCGTAGTAGTCGAAATACTCATCCATTAACACGGGAAAGATCTCCGTGGGAGTCCTCCCCAATTCCTGGTCGGTATCATACACGGTTACTTTCGCGCCCCGGGGAATCGTCCTGATCTTGAACGCTCCATATAGATCATCAGCGCTCAGCGCGGCAGCAAAAAGTAACAGACAGCTAATCTTTCCTACACGTAAGTGCTTGAAAAATGGTGTGTCGTTTTGACAGAAGCGTGATGCATCTCATTATGACGCATTACGATAACCTTTCAGTGCGAATATGGACTTATCCATTTCTTCGATTTCATCATCGTACCAATGCCTGTCCATGAACTGCCTTAACACGAGATCGTAATCGTTCAGGAGTTGCGCAACATCACTGTACCCCAGTGATAATGCATACTCAAGCAGGCACTTAGCTTTGTTGGTGAAGACCAGGGAGCAGAAGATATCAAGCCAGGTATCTTCCATTTTCGAGTAGAACTCGATTAGCAGTTGCCCGGTGCTTTTTGAAGGATAGTCATACTTCAGTGAGCAGAACATATTGTAGAAGATGCATCTGATGGTCAGGTCAGCGATTTGTGGAGCATACTTGGATGATTTGCTCTGGTCATAGCCGAAGTACTGTTTGAGTTCCTTGAACACCACTTCGATTGACCAGCGGCGCAGGTAGATGCTGAGGATTTCCATCTCTTCCAGGTTCATATCTGTGCAGATCAGTGCTTTGTATCTCTTGTGTTGCGGATACTTGAAGAAACACATCCTCACATTGCCCAGCACGGTCTGCGATTCAGGTTGGTTTGCGGACTGCTTATCCAGAACTGCCACTACAGTTGACTTGTACATAATGCCTGTTGCTTTGTTTTGCTGCCACTTGCCTGATTTCCTATACAGTTCCTTGATGGTCATGAACTTATTACCCCATAGATATCTCTGCCCGTCCCGCCTTACCATCGCCACCAAGTCTACACCCTTGGACCTGAGCGTTCCAAATACGAATCTCAAGCTGCCGCTGTTGTTGTACCAACTGTCCCAGAGCAGGTAACGGAAGCGAAAACCTCTTTGTATGGCACGACGAATGAATGACTCGGCAATCTTCGTTTTCTTCTGCCTGGCCATTCTTTGGCGTTGTTCAGTATGAGTCCCTTTGCAGTAGTGGCTTTTATTGGCATGCTTGACCCTTGCTTTGCCAATCTTTAGCTCAAAGTCCAAGGGGATGCTTACCACTCCATTGTGCCAGGCAGCTACAATTGCCTGATATCCCATATAGTAAACCTTGCGACAGTGATCCACAAACCAGGAGCTGTTCTCAACCCGCCGACCGGTTTTCTCTTTGGCAGTGTCATCAATGATCAGGGCAGAGGTCTTGCCTTCTGGAGTGGGACAGAGCTTGGCGAAGCACAAAGAAATGCGGTACAGAAGGTTTCTCCAGTTATAGAATTCATTGTTCAACATGCTGTTGAGAGGGCTCTTTAGCCGAGTTGCATGGAGACTGGCTATTCCAGAAAACAGAGAACGCGAACCCTTTAGCATAACGATCAACATCAGATACAACAAAAACACAATTGGATGACCCTTCTCCTTACCTATTCCACATTGCCGTAAGATACTGCTCAACCTAAAGCGTTTGAACAGGAAATGAGCATTGTGCTCTATCAAATCTGAAGATTTCACTTGACTGATTTGGGCTATTCTTAGGAAATTCATCTTAACACCTCGTTCTTGATATTTGGTTAATTGCTTATGCAATAAAAAGATACGAGGTGTTTTTGTCAAGTGCTATTTTTACCTATTTTAATGCGCCCCAATGTCTTAGATAACTAGGAAAGATTAGCAGACAGGTTATTAAAGCGACCTTGAGTTTCATGATAACCTCCTTGGGTTATTTCGTTTCTACAAGTATTACCAGAATGGGGGGAAAACCTTCACAGAATTTGGCACATGAAACACCTCCAAACGAAAAGCCGCGTTTTTGGCGCGGCTTTGTATCTGATGAGCTATATACTTATAGATTCTCGATGTTTTTGAGTGGTTTTGGCGCGGTGGCGGGAGTGATGCCTTCCATGGTCAGATAACCCAGGACGGGTGATCCCATGGGCTTGCCCTCGCCATCTTCGCGGAAGAACTGAACGGGTACTCGGATCGCCTGACCATCACGTTCCGTAATCGGTTTCCCCTCACCGTCAACAGGGAAGGGATTGGCATACAACCAGGCCAAGCCAATGGCGGCCGTGCCATTCGGTTCGTTGACGTTCTTGCGGGATGAGCCGATTGCCTGTCTCATTTCCAGGCTGAGGTTGGGGGAGTTGATGCTCGAGGTGACGGTTCCAAGCCTCTTGCCGTCCAAATACACTCCACGATTTGAGGCAATGCCTTCACTCACAAGGATCAGCAAAGCTTTGGTGGGGTTGGAATCCAGTTCTTTCTGCAGGGCTTCTTTGCCGATGAAGGATTCCTTGTCCATATCCACGCCGGCAGCGAAGAGGGGCGCGTTCAGGGGACTGTGCTCTGGATCATACTCGCTGCCCATCAGCGGAAGCCCGTGTGGCCCCGCCGACATCCGGTTCTCATCCCTGCCGCCCAGGCCGACCAGCAAGCCATCCAGATCCAAGGCCTTGCTTACTATGGCCTTAAAGTCCTCAGTTGCTTTGGCTGCCGGGATATACAGTTCCCAGCCCCAACGATTTGTGTAGCCGGTTCTGCTGATATAGTATTTGTGCCCGTCCCGCTCAAACTCGTTGAAGGTGAAAAAGCTCATGTTCTTTTCCGGGTTGTTGCGGTTCTTTAGCACGGCGTCGCCGTAGATGCTTTTAAGCAGCTTGAAAGACAGCGGCCCCTGGACGTCCACTTTTACCAATTGGTCGGAAATGTCTTTGGCCACCACATCTTCCCCATCCCGTTTCACGCTCATGATGCGGTCTATATCCGCAATAAGCTCCTGTCCGTCCTTTGACGCGGTGATATCGTGCCCGGCGTTGATGACAGCGATGTATTCCGTGTCAGACAGGCGCATCACGATCATGTCGTCCTGGACTCCGCCCCGTTCATTGAGCAGAAGGGTGTATTTGCAAGCGCCCACCTTCATCTCGCTCATCTTGCCGCCCAAAGCCCTGTCCAAAAGGGCCGGAGCGTCCGAGCCTGAGAAAAGCAACTGCGCCATGTGGTCGATGTTGTAAACTGCCACTCTGTTCACCGCGGCTGCTTCTTCCAGAACTGACGTCAGATAGTTCACAGCCATGCTATATTCGCCAAAATTGCTGCGCTTTACCGCTTGCAGGGGCAGTCCCTTGCGTTGCGCCAGCAAAGGCAGATACCAGTTTTCCTCCAGTTCATAGAGGAAAGTCTTGCGAGGGTTGGCGGGAAAGTCGAATCCAAGTTTCATTGTAATCTCCTTTTATTCTATATATCTAATGTTAAAGATGTTCACAGCCCCTCCGAAAAGACTATCCTGCCCCCGATCATGGTAAGCAAAGATTTCGCCTCCAGCCAATACTCATCGGGGAGGTTGGTGAAGTCCTCCAAAACGATCATATCCGCCACTTTGCCGGGGCGCAGTGAACCAGCGTAGTGATGGGAATCGGAACCCTTTGCCGCGCCGAGAGTGTAGGCGTGCAGTGCATCCCAGGCGGAAAGCCTTTGCCAGGGAAGCCAGCTTGGTTGCCTGGGGTCATTGCCCTTTTTCCTGTTAAGCGCGCAATAGATGCCCTGAAAAGGATTGATGGTTTCGATGGGTGAATCCGATCCGAAACCAAAGGGGATACCCTGTTCCTTGACCGAACGGAACGAATAGGCATAATCTCTGATGGGAGACCAGTACTCCTCTATCATATCAATATCATTGGCAAGATGGATGGGTTGCATGGCGCAATAGGCAGAGCTTTCCTTCAGCCCCTGGATGTCCTCGGGAAGAATGGACTGGAGGTGTTCCACACGTTGCAACAGATTCGGATACTGGCCTTTCAACCTGAGGAAAGCGCCGATCACGGAACGCACCGCGCGAACCCCTATGGCATGCACAGAGCAGGAAATCCCCGCCCGCGCGGCCTTGACGCCAAGCTCATACAACTCATCTTCACTATAGCGCAGTATCCCTCTGTTGCCTTCTGAGCCGGGATAGGAATGATCGACTGCCGCCGTCCTGGAACCAAGCGAGCCATCGGCAAAGACCTTGACTCCCCCTGTCTTGAACCACTCATTCCCTTCATAAGACCGCCGCTCTTTTTCTATCATTTCATCCAGCAGCTCAAGCGGAAAATGCCAACAAACGCGGATGCCCCGCTCCTCATTGGCCAGGGTTGAGAGTATCCGGGCGCTGGATTCAGACTCCATGGAATGTATGGAAGCCAATCCCAGCTTGTGGGCTGTGGCGATGCTTGCCCTCACCAGATTCGATATCTGTTCGGCAGAAGGTTGTTCTATAAACTTTTCCAAAGCCTCTGAAGCCGCCTCAGACACTATTCCCGTGGGTTCGTTCTGGCTGTTTCTCCAAATCTTTCCCCCGGCGGGATCGGGTGTGTCGCTGGAAATGCCTGCCAGCTTCAAGGCCAGCGAATTGCACCAGCGGCTGTGATAATCCTTGCTGTAAAGCGCCACCGGAATGTGGGGAAAGTATTCGTCCAGCAGATCACGCTTGATCAACTCCGGCCTATCGCAACGATTGGCGTCCCAGCCTCCACCCAGTATCCAGCAAGCGCTTTCCTGACGCGAGTCCCGGAAAGATGCCAGACGCTCTTTTATAGACGCGATGGTGTTACAATCCACCAGATCAACCTGTAGTTGCAATTTGGCCCACTCCACGAAATGCGTGTGAGTGTCCGTAAAAGCGGGTAACAACGCCCTCCCGCCAATATCGATTATCTCTGTGTCGGCGGAACTGGCAGACCGGCACTCGGACAGGGAACCCAAGAGGGAGATCACTCCATCCTTCACCAGAAGCGAATTGTGGATGCTCGGGCCCTGGTTGTCCATGCAAAAGATAAGGGCGTTAGTGAAAATGTAGTTCTTCAAGGATAACTTCCAATGCTTGTTTTAATTTGTCCAGCGGGACGGCATAGTTCAGCCTCAGCCACGACCTGCCCATCTCTCCGAAAGCGCTGCCGGGAACCGTGATCACTCCCTTGCGGGAAAGCTCCCGGGCCACAGCGAGATCATCGCCCCCCACCTGTAACAGGCAATAGGGCGTGGCAGAGGGCAAATAAAACTTAATCCCGCTGCCTGACAGGCGCTCTTTTACGACAGCCCTGCACTCCTTCAGGCTATCCAAAACCCCGGCTGCGGCCAGCGATCCTTGTGGAGAAAGGGCAAATTCCGCCAGCTTTTGCGAGAGCCAATTGCTGCAGGTGGAAACATATTGCCGCGCCTTGACCACAGATGAGATGATGCCTTGGGGAAACAAACCCCAGCCAAGCCTCCATCCGCTCATACAGTGGGATTTTGACAAACCGCCGATGATAATGAGCCGCGATGCGTGCCGGGCATCCCAAAACGACACCGGGGCTGCGTCGAAATACAACCCGAGATAGATTTCGTCCACGATCAAGATCAACTGGTGCTTCACGCAGATATCGAGCAGATGCAAAATCCCCGCCCCGGAAAAGACGTGTCCAGTTGGATTGCCAGGATTGCTCAGGATCAGGGCTTTCACTCCTTCGCCAAGCTTGCTTTCCCATAGCGCCAAGTCCACAGATTGCAGATCGGCGTTGTAAGGCAACCTGACGATGTCCGCTCCCATGATCCTGCCGATATTGGGATAAGCGCTGTAGTCGGGATCGGGAATTGCCATCCTGTCTCCAGGTTCCAGCAGCGCAAGCAAGGCCACGAAGATGGCTTCCTCCGCCCCGTTGCAGACGCATACGTTGTCCGGCGAAGAGCCCGGATAAAGACGGGAAATTGCCCGGCGCAGCTCTGGCAGGCCGGCATTGGGGGTATAGATGGGAGTTCCCTCCCGCAAAAGAGCAATGGCTTTTTGCCTCAAAACTTCAGGCAGGGGGAAGCCCAGCTCGCCCAGGGCAAGGTTGACAGCTCCTCGCGGCGCTTCCTGGGTCATGCGCCTGATCAGGGAAAGTTCAATCCCGTCCAGCCGGCTCGCTTCAGTCAACAACACTGCGCAGATCCATCTCCAACTGCACGGATTTATCTGTCTTGGCGTCCCGGTATTTGATTATAATGGGGCAATAAACATGAAATCCCGGATTATCTTTCATCTGCCTGCTGCCCGGAACCAAGACCGCTCCGGCGGGGATGGTGAAAGAACCGCCCGGATCCCTTGGCAGAAACTCTTTGCATACCGCATCATACACTGGCGTCGAGGCTGTAAGAATGGTTCCGGAAGCTATCACAGCCTTATTTTGGACTATGATTCCCTCGTAGATGCCAGTATTACCGCCCACAAACACATCATCCTCGATCACCACAGGCCTGGAACCTATCGGCTCCAATACTCCCCCGATCATTGCCCCGGCCGACAGATGCACATTTTTGCCGATTTGCGCGCAGGAGCCCACCAAGGCATGTGAATCCACCAATGAACCGCTATCCACCCAAGCGCCGATGTTGATGAATGCCGGGGGCATGACAGCCACTCCGGGCGCCACATAAGCCCCGGCCCTGGCAGATGACCCACCGGGGACAATCCTGACCTGGTGCGAGAGCAGGAAAGCTTTCTCGGGTAGGGTGTCTTTGTCGAAAAAGAGCTTGCCTTCCCCTCGTGGATAAGCGGTCAGTTTACCCATCCTGAATCCGATCAGGATACCCATCTTGACCCACTGGTTCACTATCCAGGAGGAGCCATTGGGTTCGCAGGCGCGGATTCTGCCCTCGTCGAGGGCTTGCAGAAAGTCCTGATACAGGTTCTGTTCGGCTTCCGTGTAACTATCTGGCTTGGCTTGATACAGTGAGATAATCGATTCTTTCATTGCTTATGCCTCATGTATTGCCGCTTTCATGCGCGACAGCGCCTGCTTGAGGATTGACCTCTGGCAGGCAAAATTTATCCTGACAAAGCTGCTGTCACCAAACTTTGAACCGGGGTCGAGGCCCAGATGGGCCTTGTTGACCAACAGCTTCATGAGTTGCTCTTCATCCAGTCCCAGTCCGCTGTAATCCATCCAGCCCAGATAAGTGCATTGCGGGCGTGCCATGCGCAGCTCTGGAAAGTCCTTAGCCAATACCTCGATCAGCAAATCGCGGTTGCCCTGCAGGTAGCCCACCAACTGCCTCAGCCATTCCCGGGAATCCCGCCAGGCTGCGATCAGGGCCTCGATCCCAAAGCTGTTACCCACATGCAGGTGCAGTTTCATGATCAGACTGTCCAACTCTTTTCTCATCACCGGGTCTTTCACGACCAGTACCGCGCTGGACAAGCCCGCCACATTGAAAGACTTTGCCGGAGAGAAGCAACAGACGGAGTGATCCGCGAAATCCTCCACAGCTCCATACGATAAAAAGGTCTGGCCGTCATACACGATATCCGCGTGGATCTCGTCGCTCACAACCTTCACCCCATACTTCACGCACAGCCTTCCCATGCGCTTCAGTTCCTGCTCGCTCCACAACCTGCCCACCGGATTGTGGGGATTGCAGAGAATGAACATCTTGGCTTGGGAAAGCTTGCCCTCAAAATCCTCCCAATCAATCTGCCAGTGGTTTTCCTGAAAGACCAGCGGATTGGTCAGCAGTTTGCGCCCGTTCAGGCGCACGGCGTCGAAAAAGGGGCCATAGACAGGCGTTTGGATCAATATGGGATCATTAGGTTCGGTAAACTGCAACACAGCCAGATTGATGCCAGGCACGATTCCCGGGCTGGTCAGAATCCACTCTTCCCCGATCTTGAACCCATATTCCCTGGCTATCCAGTTCGCCGCCACTTCATAAAAGACAGGCAGGCGGAAGTTGTAGCCGAAGATACCGTGATCCAGCCTGCTTTGCAGGGCAGCCCGGATGGCTGGCGCCACCTCGAACTCCATATCCGCCACCCAGAGGGGGAGCAGGTCTTCTCGTCCGTAAATCAGTTTCAGGCCGTCATGCTTGAAACAGCCTGTGCCCCGCCGCTGCGTTATTTTGTCAAAATCATATTTCATACTGATTCGCTCCGTTCGGAGTCTTTTATCCTTTGCATCACCTGAACCAGCTTGGCCAGCTCGTCGTTCATCTGTATCTGGGGACAAAGATCCGCGATATTATACATGATCTCCAGCATCTTGGGAAAGGACGCGTTGGTCTTGAATAGCCTGTCCCTTCCCCTGGCATCGGTATATTTCAGATACACATAATAGGTAATGGATTTGCGGAACTCCATGCCCTGTATCCTCTCATAGGGGATGGCAATGGAGGGTCTCAATATAAAGCGCAGCCACAGGCATTCCGGGGCGAGTATCACGCTGTTCAGGTTGGTCAGATGGCGCACCGCGGTGTCCAAAGCGATAAACAGAACTACCAGGGGTAATATCCTGAAAAACGAAGGCGTCTCGGAGCTAATCCGGTTGAAGAGCACCCACAGGCACCAGGCCGCGACAGCTATTGAGATGGCCAGAAAGGGAAGCCGGGACAGGGGATGGAGCCGGTAGCGGACAGGCATCCTGCCTTTCACGGACGAGATATTCAGACGGCGCGGCAACGGTATTCCCTCCACATCTGGTTCACGCTGGCCAAAACCTCCTCGCTGGCTGGAACGCCATCAAAGAGGTTGTGCCGGTCCTGCTCGCCGTGGAAGTCGCTGCCTGCGGTCATATACAGGCCGTTCTTCAGGCAGATGTTGGTAAACTCGTCCACCTCGAACTTATAATGGTCCGGATGCCATACCTCCAGCCCGTCGATACCCATGGCAATGAATTTTTCCACATAGGCTGGTTTCGTCAGCTTGCCGGGATGGGCCACGATGGCAAGTCCTCCGGCGGCATGGATGATCTTGACCACTTCCTGGACGCCCACTTCCGGCTTGGCGCTGTAGGCGGGCTTATTGTTGCCGATATACTTGTCGAAAGCCTCATTTTTGGAGGACACATAACCGCGGTTAACCAAAATTTGGGCGATATGGGGACGCACGATCAGTTCACGGCTGCCGGCCACTTTCACGACCTCTTCCAGCGTGATCTCCACACCCAGTTCCCTGAGCTTGGATATCATGCGGATAGCCCGTTCCCGCCTGCCGGTCAGATACATCTCGGTCAATTCCTTCATCTGCTGGTGGTGCCTGTCGTAGCCATAGGCCAGAATATGCACGTCATCGCCTTCATGATGGGAACTGATCTCGATTCCGGGTATGATGCGCAGAGGCGAAACATCCTCCGGCAACTGCTTGTAGGCATCGAATGTATCGTGGTCTGTGATCGAGATCAGATCCAGGCCGATCTGTTGCGAGCGCCTGATCAGCTCCAAAGGGCTGAGCACTCCATCCGATACGTTGGTATGCAGATGCAGGTTGATGCGTTTGATGGGGTCTATTTCTTTTACTATCATAATTTCTTTTCTATTGACGTATTTCTGGCTGTCGTAAAACCGTCAATAAGTTTTTTGCCCGATTTGGCGGGTGGTTTTTGCTATCCGTCCGCCGCCGTTTGGAGTATGACAATGCAATATGAACCCATCAAAGACCGCGTCTCGGGGATGATCAGAATTTTCCCCGCCGCGAGGCTGTGTTTCTACCGCCTGCTCGACCTCTTTCTGCTGCGCCAGCGCTATGTGAAAAGGCAGATGAACCGCCACTGCGCGGGCCGCCAGAAGCTCCGCTATTACGATGCCGGAGCCGGATTCTGCCAATATTCCTGGTATGTGTTGAACAAGTGGAGCGACTCCACCGTTTTTGCATCCGACCTCAAGGGGGACTACCTTGATGATTTTGCCCATTTCCTGCCAGAAAACATGGCCGGCAGGTTTTCCCACCGCCCCGCCGACCTCCAGTTTTTCAAGCCGGAAAATGAGTTCGACCTCGTAACCGCCATCGACATCCTGGAACACATCGAGGACGACATGGCTGTTTTGAAAAACTTCCACGCCTGCCTCGCGGAGAACGGGCTGCTTATCATCTCCACCCCCTCGGACAGCGACCCGGCTGCCAAATTCACCGCCGAACACGTGCGCCCCGGCTATGGCAAAGCGGAACTGGAAGCCAGGCTTGGCGCCTGCGGGTTCCGAATCCTGGCCAGCCTTTACAGCTATGGCCCCCCGGGCAGCCTGGCCTGGCGCTGGCTCATCAAACGCCCTCTCAGCCTGATCTCCCGCTCCAAACTCTTCCTGCTGGCGTTACCTATCTACTACCTGCCCGTCTTCCCCATCGCGCAATTGCTTATGGCGCTCGACCTGCGCCTGAACAACAAGCGTGGCACCGGCCTGATAATCGTAGCCCAAAAAGCTTGAGCAAAAAGGAAGCCGGGCTTCGCTCTGAAACCCGGCTCCAATATGGCTTGCAAGCTGGTCTGCCAGCTTAGAACTGGATACTCCCCGCGTTGATGGGGGCAAGCATCAGAATCTCTTCGCCTTGCAGGTCTTTCCACAGTTCATAGGCCTTGATGTAATCGCCGCCCATGTCTTCCAGCAAACCGAGGACAGGCAGGCCCATAAAGGGATTGCCACCCATCTGGACATCGATTCCGCCAGGCTTGGAAGTGGCGTTCACCAGGGTGACTTCGCCCTTGAGCCCGGCCAGTTCGCGCATCTCGGCCTTGGCTGTTTCCAGTCCGCCCAAAGCGTCCACCAAGCCTATCTGGTAGGCTTGCTTGCCTGTCCATACCCTGCCTTGGGCTATCTCGTGCACCTGCTCCAGCGTAAGGTTATCCCGCCCGGCGTCCACTATGCCCACAAATTCATCGTAGAGGGCTTCGATCGCGTGCGTCATGCGCGCCTTTTCCTCTTCGCTCCAGTCCCTGGTCATTGAGCCGAAATCGGCGTTTTTCCCTTTGTTGACCGTTGACCAGTTCACTTTGGCCTTATCCATCAGGCGCCTGGTGTTGAACGCCAGCCCTATCACCCCGATGGAACCGGTGAGGGTGGAAGGCTCGGCTACTATCTTGTCTGCCTTGCAGGAGATGTAATAGCCGCCGGAAGCCGCCGCTCCCGCCATCGAGACCACCACCGGTTTCTTGTTTTCGCTCTGCGCCAAAGCCAGTTCGTTGAGGATGATGTCGGAGGCCTGGGCTGAGCCGCCGCCGCTGTCCACACGCAGGATTATCCCCTTGTAGGCCTTGTTCTTGCGGGCTTCGCGGATGAGTTCCACAGTTGACTTGTGGGCGATGCTCTTGCCCGGGGTTCCCTCACCCATCACAATGTTGCCGCTGGCATAGATCACCACCACCAGGTCCTGCCTGGGTTTGGCCCAGTTGTATTCTCGATAGTCCGCCAGGCCGGATTGGTGCCCCGATATCCCGAAACCCTCTTCCAGGCGCTCATCCAGGTCTCCCTCGTAGATGAGGGCGTCCACCAGCCCGGCTTTGAGGGCGTCCTTAGCCAGGAAGTAGGGCCCGGCGTCGATGGTCTCCGCCACCCCTTTGGCCAGCCTTGGACCACGCCCGCTTTGGATGGAGGCCAGAACCTCGTCGTAGATGCTTTGCAAAAGGGATTCATACACTTCCCGTTCGGCTTCGGTCATCTCGGATTCCGAGAACATATTGCCGGCGCTTTTGTAGCGGTGGGAGCGAAGATTGATCACATCCACGCCCAGGCTCTTGAGCAGGTCCCCAAAATAGGGGCTTTTGACGGAAAGCCCGCGCAGATCGACCCCGCCCATGGGATTCAGATAGATGCTGTCAGCCACCGAGGAAGCGAAGAAGTAGCCTCCGTTGGAGATATTATCGTAGTATGCGCTTATCTTTTTGCCCGAGGCCTTGAATTCCTTCACCGCCGCCAACAGCTCTTCCATCAGGGCAAAGGAGCTGGAGAAGCTGGGATTCCTGAGCATGATGCCGCTCACAGCCGGGTCTTGGGCTGCCTGTTTCAGCGTGGCGGTCAAGGTCTCGATGCTGACGGTGTTTTTGTCATAGACCTTGACCGGCCCGAGCTCGTATTTTGGCGCTTTGTAGCTGACAATGGAGCCTTTGAGGCTCATGTCATACCAGTTGTTCGGCTTGATACCCAGAAAAGGCAGGTAGGTTTTATTGGTGAGGTGGATGTAAGGGATGGCGTAACGCCCTTTGCCTTTCATCCTGTTCAGGGCGCCCAGGTCGGTTTTGCCGAAGCTCAGGCTGAAGGAGAGCTGCGCGGTTTCAGATTCCAGGTTGTAGCTGCCGCCGATGTTGACTCCGTCAAGCAATTGGGTCTGAACCCCCAAGGTCGGCTTCTTGACCTTATAGGAACCGTCTTCCCGGCGGTAATCCACATCTGCGCTCAGCTCCAGGCGATGTCCGGCCGCCGAGGGGATCAGGGCCAGGGGGCGGATGGCCGCCCCAAAGCGGTATTCCGGCTTTTTGCCATAGGGATTGTCCCAGGTGAAGCCCACCGATGCGGAGTCTGTGGGACGGTAGGTGAAGCCGCTGCGGCAATCCCCTTTTCTGATATTTGAGTTTTTCCAACGGTAGCTGCTGCCAAAATAGAGGTTGGGGAAAATGTGGCGGGGCAGTTGTTCCGAGCCGCTGGCAAGGGTGTGGTAGTTCACGCTGCGTCCCTGGTTCAGCTTGTCATATTCATACACATAGTTCAGCCCTCCCAGATTGGCGAACAGCCAATATTGCTTTTGCAACTTCTTGGCGTCATACACCTGCGCCCAGCCGAAGCCGTCGGAGTGTCCCGTTCCGCACAGGGCGGGGTTGAACACGGGGATGAACAGGTTGTCGATGCTGGCCAGGAGAAAATCCATGTCCTCCAGCCGTTCTATCACGATTGGGTCTTCGCTTCCATCCGCGAACACAGGCATCACCGCCAATAGCAACAACGCCAATATCAAATATACTTTTCTCATCATTGCCTCCCTGGGCTTTATTTGTTTAATTGAATTACAGATTGTTCCGCCGGGCTGGCCGGGCGCGGGTCCCGCGCTATCCTGGACCCCGTTCGGGGCAGGTATCGCCATACTATTATTGCAGTGCGCTTCGGCGTTACGCTTTTTGTCAATATAAATCACTTCAACTCCCTTTCCCTGTAGATTAGGGCCCCGGCAACGCCAAAGGCGAGGCTGTAGCCCAGCTTGAGCAGGTTAGACCAGGAGAAGATCCTCCCCCAGCCGCTATTCACGAAATCCCACATCTGGTCTTTATAGTCCAGGGTTATGGCTAAATCGTTGAAGCCGAGGTCGATCGTGAGCACCTTGCTGAGCAGAAAACCTGACAGCGAGCCGATATGCCAGCCAAAGATACTGTTCAGGGTCAGGATCAGGATTTCCATCACTATAATCATCAACCCCATCATCAGGAACGACCGCTGTTTGAAGATGGCGCCGAACAGCCAGCAGAAGGAGCCTATCAGCAATATCTGCAGGCCCATCTGAAGCCAGGTCTGAAGCCATGACACCAGCCCCATCCCAAACTGCGCGCCGTATACCGCGCTGAAGAAGGTCGAGATGACCATGCTGTTCACCAGGGACACCACCCCCAACACCAGGATCGGCCCCAGGCTCATGAAGGCGAATTTGCTGCCGCTGAGCAGGGGGAAGGGCACCGGTTGCGAGGAATGGAGGATTTCGCATTTGTGGCGGGCGTCGCCGTTGAGCACATTGTCGCCGATGGCGATGGCGCTGATTACGGAGATGAAGCTCGTCATCAATGTCGTTCCAAACACCATGATAAACAGCCCCATGGTTTTAGCTCCCGTGCCCGTCTCCACATCCCGCATGACCATAATGGGTTTGACGCCCTGCGACCACGCAACTATGATCGCTATGCCCACAGCCAGATAGATGAACAGGGTGGCATACACGGGCAGGAGCAGGGTAAAGCGGTTGGTATGCCATTCTTTTTTGAATAAGGCCTTAAGCTGTTTCATTGGAACCTCCCACAACGCTCAGGAAGATGTCCGCGAGATTCACCCTGCCATAGGTGGCACCGGGGATCTCCACCTTGGAATCCAGAACCGCGCTGAAGAATCCCAGGGTCTTGGAAGTCACTTTGGGAGAATGCGCCAATATCTCCGCGCTCCGGTCTGACGGCAGCGAGACCACGCGGTATCTTTCTTTCAGCGCCTCCACTTCTTCGTGCAGGATGATCCTGCCGTTGTCGATGATGATTATCTCCTGGAGCAGGTCTTCCACTTCCTCAACCTGATGGGTGGAGATCAGGATGCTCCGCTCTTCGTTGAAAAACTCACCCAGGATGGTGTTGAAGAACTCCTTGCGAAAGGCGATGTCCAGCCCCAGGGTGGGTTCGTCGAGCAGGAGCATGTTCACATCCAGCGACAGGGTGATAAGCAGGTAGAGCTTGGTTTTCATGCCTTTGGAGAGCTTCCCCACCTTCTTTTTAAGGGGCAGGTTGCTGAGCGCGAAAAGCTGCGCCGCCCGTTCCTCGTTCCAACGGCTGTTTACGCCGCGCACATAGTCGATGGTCTGCGCCACCGTGAGCCGGTCGTCAAGGCCGCTCACGTCCGGGATGAACGCCACATTTTCAAATATCCGGTGGTTGCGCCTGGCGACATTCCCGCCATAAAGCTCCACATTCCCCTCGTGGCGCAAAAATCCCAACATGCAGCGCATCAGCGTGGATTTCCCCGCCCCATTCTTACCCAGCAGGCCGATTATCTTGCCTTTGCCGATCTTCAAATTCACCGCGTCCAGCGCTTTGAATTTGCCGTAGTGTTTGGTCAGATTGTTGATCTGGTAGATCGTCTCACTCATCCTTTCCTCCATATATGTCATCAATTATCCTGTATAGTTCTTCCTTGGGCACTTCAAGCTGGCGGGCGTTGACCAAAACCGGCTCCAGCTTCTCTTTCACAAAATCTTTCCCGCGGGTGGCGATGATCAGTTGCCTGGCGTCGGGCGACACATACATCCCCACTCCCCGCTTCTTGTAGAGGATGCCTTCATCCACCAGCGAGCTGAGGGCGTTTCCCACCGTGATCGGGTTGAGCTTGTAATCCCGCGACATCACCCGGATGGAAGGGATGGCTTCCTCTTCCTGCAGGGCTTTGTCCAGGATCAGCTCCTCGATGTGTTGCCTCAGCTGCAAGTAGATTGGCGCTTCGGCGTTGAAGATTTTCATATTCACCTCTTTGCTTTGTTCACCGTGGTGATGTCATAGTGTTGTGGTCACCTAATACACTACCTGTCTTCCTGTCAAGGAAAATCTCAAACTATTTTTCTTGATGGATGGTAACTTATTGCGCCAGATAGTATTCCAGTCATGCACGCAACGAAAGGGAAGGACAGGGTGTGAAATTTGTTGACAAGACCCGTCCCTGTGTATAGCCATTCCGCAAGCATGAAACAATGGAAAAGCCTGCCCTTGTGCCGGTATATGCCTGTCCGGATACCAATGGCGTAAGGCAGCCTGGCTATCCGCCTGAAAGGAGATGTGATGCGACTGAGATTCCTTGTGTTGGCGATTATGGCCACATTATTACTGGTGGCCTGCGAAGAGAGGCCAAGCCAAACGCCTGAAGCCCGTGACCATGGCTTTGGGCTCATCAAAGTGGAACCGGAAGACCTGTTCTGGAACAGGGATTACCTCTATGACGACATCTCCCATCCCGATTGCGACTCCGACGGCGTGTTTCTCTTTCCCTATGAGGGGCAGTATTATTACCACCCCGTGGCTATTGGCTACCTCGTCCAGAAGGCCCTCAGCGATTATCTGTTGAGCAACGACCCCAAATACCTCGATTATGCCAAAAAATCGGCAAACGCCCTGGCGGAAAGGGCGACAAGGTCAAATGGAGGGATGTATTTCCCTTATAATTTCGACTATCCCATCTATGGCGGAGAGATCGTTTACAGGGCCCCCTGGTATTCCGGTATGGCCCAGGGTGTCTTGCTTTCCTGCTTTTCCAGGCTCTATTACTGTACCCGGGATCCCAAATACAAGGCGTGGGCAGACTCCACATTCGCGACCTTCAGCGACTTCAAAAACGATATTTCCACGGTGTATGTCACCCATAATGACCAACTAAGCCTGGGTGACGGCTACTATTGGGTGGAGGAATATCCCAATCCAGTCAGGCGGTTTGTCCTGAATGGCTCGATCATGGGTTCCTTTGGGCTTTACGATTACTGGTGGGTGTTTGGGGACTTGAAAGCCAAACAGCTCTTCAGTATGGAAATGACCTCCGTCCTCGACCATTTCCCCCTCTACCGTAATCCCGGCGATATCAGCTATTACTGCCTGAAGTTCAAGCGCAAGGATGCCTATTACCACCAAGTGCACCAGTGGTTGCTGGACCAATGTTGCGTATATACGGGGGACACCAGGTTCTGGGTAATGTCGGGCATCCTCGGGGCGGATTACCATTAAGCCGCGGAATACTTCAGAACAGTGGCTTCATCTTGCGCACCATTCCCAGATAGAATATGGGGCCCCACTTGGCTGAAGACTCTCCGGAACTGAGTTCCGTGCCACCTTGTAGCGTTATGTTTATATTTTTCCGGATTCTGATGTCCATGTGCCCCATGATAGCGTAGCGCTGGAACCGGTTCAGGGGTTGATCCAGGTAATCAATGGTGCTCCACGCTCCTTCCCCCGGTCCGTTGATGTCACTATGCAACCAATCCATGGCGCCGCGGGCAGTTAAGCTGAAAATGAGTTCCACATTTGGAGAGTATTCATAAAGCTTGCTGACAGTTATGGGCAGTTCCAGTGACAGGCGTTCGTAACGATTCCTATAGTTATTAACAATGGGCTCTATGCCTTTGGCGATTTCACCTCCCGGGAATACCGCAAAATAGGTATTCTGCCCCAAGTTGAAGGATTTCTGGACATTGACCTTCAAATCATAGCCAAGGGTAATTTCCGCATAGAGTTGATCATAAACGTTACCTTTGAAGCCCTGTCCTATAGAGATCTCTCCTTGAAAACCAAGCGCGTAGCCATTGCCCAATCCATAATCCGAGAGCATTGGGGTCTGAAGGGCATTATTGTTTGATGCTCCGCTTTGAATTACTTCATTCAAGGTATCCGGCTTGTATCTTCTCAGACAAGAGATTTGGTTCGTAGATGCAACACCATAAGAAAAGCGATGCTCGCCCGCCTTCAATGGAAGGGCGTTTCTGGGATGGCTGTTATTCATATAGGCGCAAGCCCCAAGAAGCAAAACAGATATCAAAAGCCCGATACGCTTGATCATAAATCCTCATATCTATTTTATTTATTTTGAAAAAGCAATTATCGTGCCATAATAAGAATATTTCTCACGTATCCGTCCGTATGATGCCTGGCATGCCAATCTTATACGGATTGACGGATTGAACTGATTTACGGATTACTATGGTAAAAGAAGAAAGCTTTTCAGCCAGACCCAAAAATAAACATCACCAAACACCAATCCGCGCCAATCTGCGCCTCTTATCCGCGTAAATCTGCGTGAACCGCTTGACCCGGGATCCAGTCTTTTATAATGAGCAATTCCACCATTTCACCTTTCCACGGTCTTTTCATAGCACCTATATATTATAGAGGGATGGGTCTCATTTGCATCCCGCGAATTGACGTGGGTCTTCCTGGGGTCAACCTTATAATTTATAAGGATGACCTAAGGATGATGGCAAAAAAGCGAGTAGTAGCAAAGGAGGGCGCTATGAAGGATATTGCGGAATGTATCGGTTAATATATGTGGTTGTCAAGGAATTGATACCGGTTGTTTTTTTCACTGAGTGCTTGATTGGGGCTTTAAAAGACTGGATCCCGGGTAAGCCACCCCACAGGGCCACGGCTTCCCGGGATGACACGGTTTGGGGCCGTGCGGGGTGTGTTTCCGGGCTGGGCGGCAATCCCCAAACGGCGCTTTGAAAAGCGCCGCTACTTTGTACTGGTGGTCGCTGAACCGCCGTTTCCACCTTTCCACCATTCCACCTTTCCACCCCCCTCCACGGGCGCAATCCCCGCCCTAACCATGCCCGCCCCTCAGAAAAGCCTTGACAAAGCATTGCTTTACCGATCTAAGGGCATTACTATGTCTATTATTGTTAAAAAATTTGGCGGAACTTCGGTGGGAAACACCGACCTGATCCAGAATATCGCCCGCAAGATAGCCCGTGAGAAGCGGGCGGAAGATTCGCTGGTATTGGTGGTGTCTGCCATGGCCAAGACCACCGACGACCTCGTTAAGCTTGCCTATGGCATCTCAGACCACCCCTCAAGGCGGGAACTGGATATGTTGCTCACTGCCGGGGAGCGCATCAGTATGTCGTTGCTCTCCCTTGCTTTGCAAAACGAGGGGCTGGAGTCCATTTCCTTCACAGGGTCGCAGAGCGGGATAATCACGGACAACAAGCACGGCAACGCGCGCATCCTCAATGTGAACGCCTTCCGCATCAACCAGGAACTGGAAAAGGGGAAGATCGTGATCGTGGCGGGTTTTCAGGGCGTGAGCCAGGATAAGGAGATAACGACACTGGGGCGGGGCGGTTCGGACACCTCGGCGGTTGCCCTAGCCTGCTATCTAACCGCCAGCCGCTGCGAGATCTACACCGATGTGGCGGGCGTGTATTCGGCAGACCCGCGTTTGGTGGAAAAGCCGCATCTGCTCAGGAACATAGGTTACGCCCAGATGCTTGCCCTCGCCTACAGCGGCTCCAAGGTCTTGCATCCCCGGGCGGTGGAATTTGCCTATAAATACCGCATCCCCGTGGAGGTGAAAAGCTCTTTCACCTTTGAGGCCGGAACCCTCATCCATGATAAAAAGGAAGAAAATATGGAAGAACGCAGCATCAACGCGATCGCCAACAAACAAGGCCTGCTCAGGCTCGAACTGGCAAGGGAAGAACGACTGAACGGGCTTCTGAGGAACTGGAACAACGAAATCTTCAAATACCGGGTGGAAAAGGACCGGGTGGAACTGGTGGTGGAAGAGAAATACCAAAGCGAAATCCGTTACCAGCTTGGACAGGCGGGAATCCCCATCCTCGCCGAACAAGAGGATGTGGGACAGGTAACGCTGGTGGGGCTGGGGATAAACCTGGATCCCGGCTTCCTGGCCGCCACCCTGGAGCTTTGCGAGCCATTCTCCGTGGAACGCATCCAACACAGCGACCAAACCATCGAGCTGACCCTCCCCTCCAATCAGGTGAACGAATGCGTGGCAGCCTTGCATAAAGCCTTTATCGGAGACGCCAAATGAAGTATCTGGTGACCAGCGCCCTCCCCTACGCCAACGGTAAACTCCATGTGGGGCACGTGGCAGGCGCCTATCTGCCCGCCGACATCTTTGTGAGATGGCTGAGACTCCACCAGCAGGACGTGATCTACATCTGTGGAACAGACGAGCACGGCACCCCCATCTCAATTTCCGCGGATAAAGAGGGAGTCAGCCCGGCGGAGATCGTGAAACGCTATCACGATTCCATCAAAGGCGCGTTTGACGCCCTGGGCATCGAGTTTGACAACTTCTCGGGCACAGCCCGGGAAAAGCACCACAAGCTGTCACAACAGTTCTTTTCTGCCCTCTACGGGAAGGGGCACATCAAACCCCGGGTGACCAGGCAGTTCTATTGCGAACACGACAGGCGCTTCCTGCCAGACCGCTATGTGGAAGGCAGTTGCCCCCGCTGCCAAGCCCCCGGAGCGCGGGGCGACCAATGCGACGCCTGCGGGCAGATATATGAGACAACCACCCTGGTCAACCCCATCTGTAAGATCTGTGGCAACACGCCCATCATCAGGGAAACCACCCACTGGTATCTGCAACTGGATGACTTCCGCCAACAGCTTACCGGGTGGATTGCCGGCAAGGGCTATTGGAAGGAGAACGTCCGCAACTTTATGCTCAACCTCCTGGAGCAAGGGCTGGTCGAGCGCCCCATCACCCGCGACCTGAGCTGGGGTGTCCCGGTTCCCCTACCCGAAACGGAAGGGAAGGTGCTCTATGTGTGGTTCGACGCCCCCATCGGCTACATTTCGTCAACCGTGGAGTGGGCGGAAAGGATTGGCCAGCCGGAACGCTGGAAGGACTATTGGCTGGATCCGGAAACCAAACTGGTGCACTTCATCGGCAAAGACAACATCATCTTCCACGCCCTCATCTGGCCGGCAATGTTGATGGGACAGGAGCAGGGATATTGCCTCCCGCACGACATCCCCGCCAACGAATTTATGAACCTGGAAGGGCAAAAGATCTCCACCAGCCACAACTGGGCTATCTGGGTGGATGAATTTACAGAAAAATTCCCCGCCGAATACCTGAGATACTATCTGGCTTGCAACGCTCCGGAACGGGGTGACAGCGACTTTTCCTTCAAGGATTTCCAGCAAAAGATCAATGGAGAGCTGAACAATGTGTTGGGAAACCTGGCTAACCGGGTATTCGCCTTCGCGGAAAAGAATTTCGCCGGGAAAATAGAGCCTGTGGCGCTCTCCGGGCAGGGCAAAGAGGCGCTGGCTGAGGCCAATGAACTCTACCGGCAGATGGATGACGGCTACGGGGACTATCAGGTGAAAAAGAACAGCAAGCTGGGAATGGACCTGGCGCGGCTGGGAAACCGCTGGTTCGACGACCGCAAACCCTGGGCGCAGATCAAAACGGACAGGGCGCACGTTCAGGAAACGCTGTATGTCTGCGCCACGCTGTTGCGCCTGGTCTCGGTGGCGCTCTACCCCATCATCCCCAAGAGCATGAACCGCCTGCGCGCCATGTTGGGGCTGGAAGCGGCTTCAGCCTGGGAAGAGCCCGACCTGGGGCACGCCTATGCCCTGAACGAGACCCAACCGCTCTTTGCCAAGATCGAGGACGCGGCTGTCGAAGCGGAATTGGAAGCCCTGCGCAACAGCGCCCGGCAAGGCAAAGAAGAAATAAGCTATGAACAGATAAAAGAGCAGGTCAGCTATGAGGACTTTGCCCGCCTTGACCTGCGCGTGGCGACCATACTTCAGGCGGAGCGGGTTCCCAAAACCGACAAGCTGTTGCACCTGAAGGTGGATATCGGCAGCGAACAACGGGAACTTGTGGCAAGCATAGCCGAACACTACCAGCCGGAAGAGGTGGTGGGTAAACAGGTGTTGATGCTGGTAAACCTCGAACCCAGGAAGATACGGGGCATCGAATCCAGAGGCATGATCCTTGCCGTGCACAGCGAAGGCAAATTGCAACTGGTGATACCCCAGAATCCCTGCTCCCCAGGTTCCACGGCAAAATAGCCATCCCCATGTTTATCAATGAGATGCCAGGCCATGGTTAAAGCAATACTTTTATTGACGCTCGCCGCTCTGGCACTACCGGCGACAGGGGCTGAGTACAGGGACGGCAAGCTCTGGCTGGATATTCTGCTCAATTCAGGAACGGAACTCACGGTAACCGCCTCTCCGGGCGAAGCTCCCGGCTTCCTGCTCTCGGAAACGGATTCCCCCATCCAAAAACGGATATCGGAAAGCTTCAGCATCAGGCTGGCAAATCCCGAAAAGCTTGCCTACTGGGGGGTGTTGCGCTACTCTGAACCCTGGCGGGAAGACTCCGGGGGCGTGATGCGCGAGCAATTCGCCTGGCGGGACAGCCAATTGGTGATCGACAGGCTCAACCTTGTTTATGACGAATTCGACTACCCTGACAGGGAAAGCGCCTGGCTGAGAGCGGCGGAGCTTGGCCTGAGGCGCAATCAGGTGGAGAGCATCCCCATGCTCAATTCGACGGTCGTGGTACGCACGGCCAGTGGGGAGAAACATTATTTTGAAACACCCCTGAGCCTGCACAGCTTTGGTCCTCTGAGGATAGATGGTTCCAAGCTGGATTTTGAGGGGGAATTCCGCGTCAAAACAAGCAATGGCCAGGTTCTGATCTCCCAGGTGATAGACTTGGAAGAGTATCTGGCGGGGGTCATCCAGAACGAGATTGGCCCCAACGCCCCAGCGGAAGCCTTGAAAGCGCAGGCGGTGGCGGCCCGTACCCACGCTGTCAACCTGCTCCTTTCCAACAAGCACAAAAGCGAAGGATATGACCTTTGCAGCGGCACGCATTGCCAGGTCTATAAAGGGAAACACCTGCAAAACCAGGCTATACTTGACGCCGTGCGCCAAACCGCGGGAGAGGTGGCGTTGTATCTGGACGGTGTGGCTGAAACCACCTACCACAGCGCCTGCGGAGGCAAGACCGAATCTTCCGCCAATGTCTGGAAAGGCTCTCCCCGGGACTATCTGAACGGAGTGGAATGCCTGCCCGCCTCCGCCGGTTTTGACCTGAGCAGCGAGAAGGGCATTCGCGCCTGGATCGGGACGCCGCTTTCTTTTCCGGACATGAGCAGTTGGGAAAAAGCCTCGCTATCATGGTCAAAAAGCATCAGCAAGGCGGCTTTGGCCAGAAATCTGGGACTGTCCTATATAAACCGCATTGTGATCAACAAACGCGGCGCATCCGGGAGGATTCTGGACATCAGCTTTTACGGCTCGGGCAGCGTCAACCTGAACAGCGAATACAGGATACGCCAGGCCTTTGGGGGGGTCAGTTCCTCCGCGTTCTACATCGTGGGCGGATTCGGCGAAGCCAACGGCAGGGTGACAATCTCCCCCGGCGCGACCCTTAGCCTGAAAGGAAGAGGCTCCGGCCACGGCGTCGGCATGTGCCAGGTGGGAGCCCTGAGAATGGCGCGCCAGGGAAGCTCATACCGAGAGATTCTGGAGCGCTACTATCCCGGCGTCACAATATCGAAACTATGGATCAAAGATGAATAAACAAGACATGCTCTACCGCGGAATGGCTATGGACGGGCAGTTCAGGGTCTTCGCCGCGCAATCCACCCAAACGGTTCAAACAGCCAGAGACCTGCACAACCTCTCCCCCATCAACACCTTTTTACTGGGCAAGATGCTCACCGCGGCCGCCATGCTCAGCCTGGATCTGAAAGGACCGGGCTCCGAGGTCAGCCTGCGCCTGGACGGCGACGGCGAATTGCGTGGCGCGCTGGTGATGTGCAATGACCTGGGCGACCTGCGGGGTTACGCCTTCGCTCCGTCTGTGTTTTTTGAAGAGGCGGCGGAGAACTTTTTGCCCGTCAAACACCTTGGTTCCGGCTCCATGACCGTCATCCGCAGCGTGGCGGGAAAGCAGCCTACGATGGGCCACACGGCCCTGGTGGAGGGAGAAGTGGCGCAAAACCTGGCTCACTATTTTGAACAGTCCGAACAGATACCCACCGCTGTCAACCTGGGAGTGTTGATCGACAAGGAAGCCCGCGTGAGAGCCGCCGGGGGACTGCTTATCCAACAGCTTCCCCAGGCCGATCCAGCCAGGGCGGAGTTGTTGATTTCCCGCCTCGCCTCCACGCCCAACATCTCTGACCTGATGGATATGGGGCTGGGCATCCCCCAGATCCTCAAACGCTTCCTCTTCACAGAAAATGACTTTAGCCTGGAAGAAGCGCATCCCATCCAGTATAAATGCAATTGTTCCCGGGAGAGGTTTGAGCGCGGGTTGAGGTTGCTTGGGAAAGAGGAACTTTCGCAAATGTTGGATGGCGTGGAACCCCAATGCCATTTCTGTAACGCCAGCTACCACTTCACGGGCAAAGACATAGCAGGTTTGATTGCCTCACTGGAGCGGAAAGGATGAAACAGCTTTTACTGATACTGGTTTTGCTCACCACAAGCCTCTGCGCCGTCTCGCTGGATGACCTGCGCTTTTTGCTTGATAAGGAGCAATTTGCAATCCTCGCCAAGCATGACACTACCATAGAAAAAATGCTTATGGGAGATAAGCGGGAACTGCTTTTTGTCCTGGAATACGCCCGGCGGACATCGAATGACGCTTTGGCCCTGCGCAGCCATCAGGAACTGGCGTTGCGGGAACACTCGCTCCCAGACGCGGTGCGATGCCTGGAGCTGGCCAGAAGCATGGAACTCGATGAGAAAGGGTTTAATTCGCTTCGCGGGCGATTGACGGAAGAATTCAGCGCGCCGGACGAGAGCATCGTGCTCGGGCATATCGTTGACCAGACAGGGGAAGCAGATTTCCTGGAAAAGATCAGGCAGTTGCGGGGCTACAACGATTATATCGAGGATATTGCCAAAGGCCGGATAGATGAGATCGCCGTGCAAAGGGTGGACAGTCTGGCCTGGAAACAGATTGAAGAGTTCGACCGCTGTTTCCCTGTCTCAAAGTGGTCGCACATCTCTTTCTATTACAAGCTTTACCACCTCTCCCAGGCAGGCAAATACGGCGCGCTGCTCGAACTGATAGGAAGCAAAGGCAGCCAATCCAGCCAGCATCTCTATGTCTCCTCCCTCTACCTGCTCAATCCGGCGCTCAGGCGCAGCTTCGGCCAGGAACAGAATATAAAGCTCATTGAACAGGCTGAAGCCATGCTCCTCTCCGCCCGCGACGACTATTCCTCCGCTTTAGGCTTGAACGTCCTCTACGACCACTATACGGCGGAGGAGTGGAACAACAAGCTGAACCTGATGCGTGCAAAAGCCGCTTACTACCATCTCCTGGGAAAGCTGGAGTTGTATGGCGACGAAGAGACGCTTATCGCGCTACGTGGTTTGCCCAAAAGAGACTACGAGTCGCTGAAACTGGCTTTGGAACAGATACATTTCCCCCACAACGAGCGTGGCGAGCAGGCGGAGCTGATGTTCTGGAAAGCAAAGGCGGGAGCGCTTTCCGCCGGCAAAAAGCATCTCAGGCAGGCCGCCATTGATTATACCCGCTGTTTGATGTTGGGAGCACCCCGCAAAAAATATGACGAGTCCGCACTCGCCGGAGCGGAAGCCCTGCGCGGCAAGCTGAAAGTGAGGAAGCCGCTCGTCAAATGGTTGCGCGGACTGGTCAATTACAAGGGGATAGTGTTTGAAGAGGCGCAGTTTGAGGGAAACTACACCCGGGTGGCGCTGGGAGATTATGACAACGATGGATACACCGACATGCTCCTGAACGGGAACAGGCTGTTCAAAAATATGGATGGCAGGGCATTCACCGATGTCAGCGACTCCCTGAACACAGCCAGGCTGCGCAGTAACGGCGGGCTATGGGCAGACTTCAACCAGGACGGATACCTGGATTTTGCCACCATCTCCCACGATGAAGAAGGCTTGGGCGAAGCGCTGATGAAGAACCAGCGCAACACAAGATTCATCAACGTGAACGAGAGGGCGGGCGATATTGACGACCATGTGCCCACCGAAGGAGCGGCCTGGGTGGATGTCGATGGCAGGGGCTATCCCTCCCTTTACACGGCAAATTATGAGAAATGGCAGCAACGCCGGGGCTATCCGGACAACTTCTGGCTCAATGACAAGGGTTACTTTTCTGAAGGGAGCGAGCGCCTGGGCTTCCGCCAGCCATCCTATACAGACAATCCCGGCCTGGCGGGGCGTGGCGTGGCTCCGGCAGATTTTGACAATGACGGCCATCAGGAGATTTTAGTAACCAACTACCGCCTGATGAGGAACCTGTGTTGGAAACAGGTGGACAGCCTCTTCGTTGACGTGGCCTCACTCCACGGTCTCGCCGGCAACTACACTGACGGCTACTATGGCCATAGCATCGGAGCAGATTGGGGCGACTATGACAATGACGGCGACCTCGACCTCTTTATTGCCAACCTCGCCCATCCCCGCTACATCAATTTCTCCGACATCAGTATGCTCCTCCGCAACGACGGCCCCGCCATCCATGTGGTTGAAGGAGACACCATCCGCTATTGGAAATTTACGGATGTGACCAAGGAAGCTGGCATCACCTACGATGAGCTGCATTCTGACCCGCTGTGGGTGGACCTGGACAATGACGGCGACCTTGACCTCTTCATCACCTCGGTCTATGAAAACGACCGTTCCTATCTATACGAAAACAACGGCGATGGAAGCTTCACTGACATCACCTGGCTTGCCGTAGCAAGAATCTACAATGGCTGGGGCAACGCGATGGGCGACCTGAACCGCGACGGACTGGCTGATATTGTGGTTGGTAGCGGAAATGGAACCAAGGTCCTCATCAACGCCACCCGCACCAAAAACAAAGCCCTGTGGGTCAAACCCGTCTGGGAAAACGGCAAACGGATACTGGTCCGGGACTGGAAAGAGTCCGTCGCCAAGCCAAACTCTCCTGCCTTCGGAACCCGGGTCAAACTGACATACATGGACAAAGGCCGCAAAAAAAGCCTGGTCCGGGAGCTGTCCTCCGCCAAGGGCACTTGCTCCCAGAGTTCACAGGAACTCCATTTTGGCTATGGCAGGGGAAAGAAACCGGAAATGGAACTGGTCAGTTATGAGGAAGATTAGAACAACCCTCGTCAATCCCCTTAACAGGGACAGGCTGGAGATCCTGGGCGACCATGTCATCTCCTTTCAAGCTGGCGTAATAAGCGGAAAACGCCCCTATGACCCGGCTCTGGACTCCGACTGCGAAGACCGCCGCGACTGCGTTCTCTTGCCTGGCTTGATAGATGTCCACACCCATCTTTCCCAATACCGGATTCGCGGCCTCTTTGAACCTGCCCTGCTGCCCTGGCTGGACAAGCACGTTTACCCTGCCGAAGCCCGTTCCTCAGACCCCGTTTATGCACAGGGCATCGCGGAAGAGTTCTTTGCCGCGCTTTTTGCCGCCGGAACCACCACCTCCGTGATTTTCACCGCCCCCTTTGAGGTTTCCTGCCAAAAGGCGTTTGAAGCAGCATCCCAAATGGGAGCCCGAGCCTACATCGGGATGAGCCTGATGGATCAAAACTGCCCCGTGCAACTGCGACAGGATACGGACACCGCCATCGCCCTCAGCAAGGACTTGTTCCAACGCTTCGACACAGCAAGCCCCCTCTTGCGCTATATCCTCACACCCCGTTTCGCGGTATCCTGTTCTTCCCGCTTGCTGAGTTGGGTTGGCAGTTTTGCCGCCGATAACGCTGCCTGGATCCAGACCCATCTCTCGGAAAACGAGGAAGAGGTCAGCTTTGTGCGCGACGCCTTCAAAACCGGGACCTACACCCAGGTGTATCAGGAACGCGGCCTGCTCACCCCACGCAGCATCTTTGCCCACGCCATCCATCTTGGCGAGGCGGAAATGGGCATACTCGCCTCTCACAGATGCAAGCTGGCATACTGCCCGGATTCCAATTTCTTCCTCAAGAGCGGGGAATTCCCCTATCGGGATATCTCCCTGCATGGCATCGACATCGGCATCGGCAGTGATGTCGCGGCAGGGACTACGCCCAACATGCTCTATCACGCCAAGATGGCAAACTTCCGGCAAAGCGCCCATCCGCTGTTGCCTGCCCGCCTGATCTGGCACCTCACCCTGGGCAACGCCGCCCTGTTGGGTTTGGAGGACAGGATCGGATCGCTGGAACGCGGCAAAGAAGCGGACTTTATCCTCTTAAACCTTCCCAAACCGCTGGATGGAGAAAACGACCTTGCCTCGGAACTCTGCTTTTGCAGCCACGAATACCAGCTCAGAGAGACCGTTATCGCGGGCAGGACGGTGTTCTTGTCTGCCGGCTTATCAAGCCCCCGTCACCATGGCTGAACTTAAAACGGCTCTTTTGGAAGGTTTATTGCATAATCATAACTGGAATTTTGTGTGATATACATTTACACGCTTGACTATTTATATAATATTAAGGAGTGACCTGTGAAAAACATCGTCATCTTGTTGATCATATTGGGAACTTGTTTCTCCCTGTCAGCCGCAGTTTTGTGGGAAGAAGCCGTAGCTATCCGGCAGGGGACCAATATCGAATGGTTCCGCACCGGCATCGAAACCAGCGACGGCGGAGCCATTTATGTGTGGTCCGACACCAAGCTGGGGGAACGCGACCTGTGGGCCCAGAAAGTGGACGCCAGCGGCAACATGTGTTGGGGGGAACCCCTGCTGGTGGACGGGAAGCACGACCGCCAGGAAGACCCCGTCATTACCCGCACAAGCGACAACAACTATATCATCGCCTGGATAGATTTTTCGGACGATCCCGATGGAAATGTCTATGCCCAGAAAGTTAACAATCAAGGCTCCCTGTTGTGGCAGATGGGAGGCAAGCCTGTCTGCGTGCACACTGGAACCCAGATCTCGCTCAATATCGAACCTGACAACGCAGGCGGCGCCTACATTGTCTGGTCTGATTCCCGCAACCCGAGCAAAGACCTTTACGGCCAGCGTCTGGATGCCAACGGCAATCCGGTCTGGGCAGTGAACGGCATCCCCATTGCCAACGGGCCTGGGGACGAAGAACAGAACACCATGCTCCCGGATGGGGAAGGCGGCCTGATGATAGCCTACACCCACTCCTACGTGGGCGCGGAGGACATCTATGCCAAACGCTTCGACCCCAACGGCAACATGGTCTGGCCTCAGACTCTGGTTCTCACCGACGCCCCCGGCAATCAGGGCAAGGTGCGCATGGCTCCCATAGCTCCCGGCGAGTTTGTTTTCACCTGGGAGGATCAGCGCAACGCCGATCCCGATATCTACGCCCAAAAAGTGAACATCGCGGGTCAGACTTTGTGGTCTGATCCCTTCATCGTCTTTGGCGATTCCGGCACCCCGTCTTTCTGTCCCCAGCGCAACCCCCGCATTGTTGGCACTTCAGACAACGCCGTGGTGGTGGTCTGGGAAGACTTCCGCTTGGATGAACAGAACCCCGACCTTTTCGCGCAGAAGATCAACGCCGCCGGCAACCTGCTTTGGGGAGCCGGTGGAGTGGCCTTTGGGGTTGCGGAGTTTGCCCAATCCGGAGCGCGCCTCGACGCGGATAGCAATGGCGGCTGCTACATTGTTTGGGATGATTTCCGCAACGGCAACTCGCCCAACGACGACATTTACGCCCAACACCTGGACGCCAACGGAAACGCCCTCTGGGAAGCCAACGGAAGGCCTGTATGCAACGCCGTAAACCAGCAAAACAGCGCTCTGGTAAAAGTGTCTGGCGACAACGTCTTCATCAACTGGATGGACATCCGCGACGGCAGCGTGGGCATCTACTATCAGGTTTACAACTCCGCCGGAACGGCACTGTTGGAAAATAACGGCAAATTGGTATTCTGGGGCCTCAGCGGCGATGCTCCCTTGGGAAACTACCAGATTCTTCCCAGGGCCAACGACCTGGTCGTCATCTGGCAGGACACCCGTTTTGCCAACCTGGGTTATCAGATCTATTTCCAGTTTCTGGATTTCAACGGCAACACCCTGCTGGAAGAGAATGGCAGGCCCATTACCCTCCAGACTGGCGCTGACCAGATCACGCCCCATGCCCTTGTGACGCCGGATGGCAGGATAGCTGTCGTCTGGGAGGACAAACGCGGGCACAATCCCCAGATCTACGCTCAATTGCTGGATGCCAACGGGAACCGCCTTTGGGGCGACACCGGCCTCGAGATCACGTCGAACAACCCAGTCCGCCAGAAAGACCCCCGCATTACCTATGACGCGGATTTGGACGCCTTTTACATCGGCTGGTCAAACTACGATCATCTGACCGGCACCAGTTTCATCTATCACGTATATGGCCAGATGATCCAAAATGGCCAGAAAATGTGGGGTGACGAAGGAGTTAAGGTCTCCTCGATATCTGCGGCGGAACAGAGCAACGAATGTATCCTGAACGACATGCAGGGATCCTACTTCATTTGGGAACGCTATAACACCGCGGAATACACCCAAAGCGTCTATATAAAGAAAGTGAACGCCCAAGGCCAGGCCGATACTGGTTGGCCCACGGAAGGCATGCCTGTCAGCACCTACAATTCCTGGGACAACGAGCAACGCACAGCAATCTCCGCCCTCACGGATGAAGGGATCTTTGTGATGTGGCGGGACAAACGCACCGACTTTGTTTCCAATTATTACGGCCAACTCATCTCCCCCAGCGGACAGCGTCAATGGGATCCGCTTGGCGTCAATCTCGCGGATTACTCGCGGGAACAGGAACAGGCTGTGATCGCTAATACGGATGTCTGGAGTGACGGAGTCGTGTTCGCCTTCTGCGAAAATATCGACGGTTACCACGATATCGTCGCCAGCCGCTACTCGCTTTCCGGCTCGCCGATGTGGGGAGACCTGGGACACTTTGTGGTTCAGAAAGACAGCACCCAGGCCAACCCCAGCCTGGCTCGCTTCAGCTCCGGCGGAATGGCGATCGCCTGGACCGAGTATCTGAGCATCGAAGCCGACATCTATTACAAATACATCAATGCCGACGGAAGCTTTGTGGGCGAGGCCGGCGGCAATATCCTCTGCGACGCGGGTAAATCCCAGTATGAGCCGCTTGTGGTGACCAAAGGCAATGATGCCTACGTTATCTGGGCGGATGGGCGTTCCAGCGGAAAAACCGAGATTTTGGGTATCTTTGCTCAAAAGCTGAGCTGTGAGACAGTCTCGAATTCCGATCCCACGGCTCCCTCCCTGAACTCCTTCGACCTTCTGCAAAACAACCCCAATCCGTTCAACCCCAGCACCACCATCCGGCTATCCATCAAGGACAACGCGCGCCCCTACTCACTGAACATCTACAACATCAGGGGACAGCTTGTCCACACCCTGCACGACGGTGTTTTACAAAAAGGCATGCACACCTTTACCTGGGATGGCAGGGACAAGGACGGAAACCCGATGGCCTCGGGCGTTTACCAATACCGCCTGAGCGACGGCAGGCAAAGCCAGAGCAAGCGCATGGTCTTGTTAAAATAACCTTGGGGAATAACATAATACGCAGAGCCCGGGACTATTTCCGGGCTTTGTGTTTTCCCCGGGGAAAGCCATTTGGCAAGACCGTTTGAAGTCAGCCGGCCTCGGGGTTTGGCGAAATCCATGCAAGCTTCCTTGCCGGCTTAAACTCCCAACTCAGCCAGCATGGAGTTCATTAAGCCTTGACTGGCTGCAAGTCTCTCCCAGACGCCTGGGCTCTATGTTACTCATACGGAGAAAAGAGCCCCATGCGTGATAAAGGCAGGCGAATCGGCCTCATACCCTGATGTCCCACCGACAACCCATTGACGCCCGGCCAAAAGCCAGCCCAGCGATTGGTCAGCGGTCAGTCAGCGATCAGTCAGCGATGAGCGTATGGGAGCCTTCCCTCTATGTGTAGTGGGATACGATGGAGGTGGTGGCGTGGTGGCGTGGTGACGTGGTGGGAGTGGAAAAAGCAGAGAAGTGGGAAGGCAACAATATCATCAATAAACAACTCTACACAGGACAATGTGTAGAGATGACAGTCTGCAAAATAGGAAGTTAAGTCATCTCTACACAAATATCGGATAGTTCCATCACCCCGGGACAGCAACTGCCCCTATGCTATCTTGCAGTGCTGATCCAGCCTTGTAAGAGAGTAATATAAAGTAATGTTAAAATATAAAACTATTATATATTATATAATTATATCTATATATAATATAGATACTTATACTAATACTCATTGAACTTAGTGTTCTTGATACTGCATCCTTCCGCCAGAGGGAGAGACCCCCGTTTATTTGTGTAGAGATGGGTTAACTAATTATATTGCAATCTCCCATCTCTACACATTGTCCTGTGTAGAGTTGTGTAGAGATGCGTAGAGTTGGGTAAAGTTAAAGAGGTGATCGTGGAAAGACCGGGTCAAGCCATACTGGCTGCCCTGGATGACGGGATAGGCAAGCGCGGTGTGTTCCTCCACATTATTGCGCCAGGATTTGGAGTAAAGCCGATATTTCCATTGACAAGCCAAGGCTCAAATTAGATTTAGGTTCATACTTACGACCATGGAGTTCGAGTGAAAAAAGTTAAGATCCAGAGCCTCAGGATATTGATCCAGTCACTGTTTTTGTTGCTTGCGCTGTCATGGTTAGCTATCTCTATTATTGGGATCACTCGCAGCATCCACCAATTCTGCCCTTACGCCGTGGTCTGCTTTGGTTTGCGCTGGGGTGTTTTATTGCGCCTGGGCGGGGTGTTGATGTCGGGAGCCATCATCTTTGGATTCGCGGTTCTGGTTTCCACTCTGTTTTGGGGGCGTAAATTCTGTGCCTGGCTCTGCCCATTGGGAACCGTTCAGGAATGGCTATTCGCCCTCAGATCGCGCCAATACAGGCTCAAATGCAAATTGCCTTTCTACTCGGACACCAAGGCGGCCTGGCTCAAATACGCCCTGATGGCTGCCACCATCCTGCTTTCCATTGTGGGCCTGGGATATGTCTCCATCAGGCTCTGCCCCTTCTATTCGCTGTCTCTGATACCCAGGATCGCTTTCCCGGGGCTGATCCTGCTGATTCTGACCCTGGCGGCCTCCCTGTTCGTTTCGCGTCCCTGGTGCCGCTTTCTCTGTCCCTATGGGGCTTTGATGAATGTTTTCCAGATCGCAGGGCGTAAGGCGGGAATCCCCCGCAAGCTGGTGAAAAGGAACCTGGAACGCTGCACCGATTGTGGCTTGTGTAGCCTGTGGTGCCCGATGAATATCAATATCGGCGAGAACGAATATGTGGAAAACGTGAACTGCATCCATTGCGGCATCTGCGCGGAAAAATGCCCCAAAAAGGGCACTATCGATGAGGAGAGCGTGTGTCCAAAACAGCTTTGATACTGGTCGTAACGCTTTTGGCTTTGATTGTGGCGCTCCAATTGCTGGCTGCCTTCAATATCTTTCCCCGCACTAGGCTGGTTCCCGTCTGTCCCGTAAACGCGATCCAGATGCGAAACGGCAAGGCGGTGATCGACCCCGGCAAATGTATAGGCTGCCAACGCTGTGTGATTGGCGTTCCCGGGATATTAACCCCCGTGAAGGAAGACTCTGTCGCGCAGGCTTTGGCTCCCATTGAAAGCCCAGCCGATCCGGTCATATCAGATAATGCCGTCCCCACAAAGGCTGCGCCAGATAAAGCTAATCCAAGCAGCCAGGTCAAACCTGCCAGGCTACAGGAAAGGAAAAGCTATGCCGTGGAAGCGCGAAAGTGCATCGGGTGCGGCTTGTGTTCATTTGTCTGCCCGGAAGGGGCCATTAGCATGGTGGATGGCAAGGCAGTGATCGACCCTGGTAAATGCGTCAATTGCGGTATCTGTAAAAACGGGAACGGCGGCGACTACGATGGCTGTCCCGCTGGCGCCATCGCAGCTCCCTGAGCAGGTTTGGTTCCGGTCTGCCAGATTGCAGTTGACCAAAACATGAGCTAAATTTTTAATGAAATAAAACAATAAATAACAATGGAGGATACCATGAGAAAGACCGTGGTTGTAAGCGCCAAAAGAACCCCCATCGGCAATTTTGGCGGCGTGTTCAAAGATTATTCAGCCGTAAAACTGGGAGTGGCAGTTTTGAAAGCCATCCTGGAAGAAACAGGCGTTAAAAGCAACCAACTCGATGAAGTGATTTTGGGTAATGTCTGCGGTTGCGGATATGGCCAGAACGTAGCCAGGCAGGTGGCAATCTACAGCGATGTGCCAAACCACATCCCCGCCTACACGGTAAACAAGGTTTGCGGCTCTGGCATGAAAGCCGTCACCCTGGGAGCTTTGATGATCTCTGCCGGCGAAGCCGATATCATCGTGGCCGGCGGCATCGAAAACATGAGCCAGATTCCCTTTGCCTCCATGGATACCCGCTGGGGCGGCAAGATGGGCAACAAAGAACTGGTTGACCTGATGATCAGGGACGGGTTGAGCGATATTTTCAACAATTGCCACATGGGCATCACGGCCGAAAACCTGGCAGAAAAATACAGCATCACCCGCGAAGAACAGGATGCCTTCTCCACTGCCAGCCAGAACAAAACCGAAGCTGCCATGGACAGCGGACGCTTCAAGGATGAGATCGTTCCCATCGTCATCCCCCAACGCAAGGGCGATCCACTGGTCATCGACAAAGACGAGATGCCCCGCAAAGGCGTGACGGTTGAGAGCCTCGCAAAGCTGAGACCCGCTTTCAAACCTGACGGGACAGTTACAGCCGGCAGTGCTTCGGGAATCAACGACGGAGCGGCAATGCTCCTGCTGATGAGCGAAGACAAGGCCAAAGAGCTGGGGCTTCCCATCCTGGCCACTTTGGTTGACAGCGCCTCCGCGGGGGTTGATCCCGCTATCATGGGCTACGGCCCCGTTCCCGCCATTGCCAAAGTGCTGAAGAAAAGCAATTGGAAGCTCGCCGATATCGAACTGGCTGAACTTAACGAGGCATTCGCGTCCCAATCCCTGTCCGTGCTCAAAGGCTTGGAGCTCGAGGGTGTGGGCAAGATTGACCCCTCCATCGTGAACGTCAACGGCGGAGCCATCGCCCTGGGTCACCCCATCGGCGCCAGCGGAGCAAGGATAATCGTATCCCTGCTGCACGAAATGAAGAAACGCAAAGTTAAAAAAGGTCTTGCCGCCCTCTGTATCGGCGGCGGTATGGGCATAGCATCACTGTGGGAAGCATAAGGAGAAATAATGTCTGACAAACTGAATCTGAAAAATAGCATGGAACTCTTCGCCGAAGCCCAGACCCTGGTTCCCGGCGGAGTGGCTGGCATCAGGCGCCCCTACAACTTTGTACCGGGCGAATATCCCATCTTCTTCGAAAAAGGCAAGGGTGGAAGAATCATTGACGTTGACGGCAACGAATACATAGATTACCTCTGCGCCTATGGTCCGGTCGTTATCGGTTACCGCGAGGAAGAAATCGACAATGCTGTTATCGAGCAGATCAAGGAAAAAGGGATATGCTTCTCCCTGACCCAAAAACTGCAAAACGAGCTTGTCAATAAACTGCGGGAACTCATCCCCTCTTGTGAAATGGCTTCCATCGTTAAAACCGGCAGCGACGCCACGACAATCGCGATCAGGGTGGCCAGGGCTTACACCGGCAAGAAAAAGATCGCGCGCTGCGGTTACCACGGCTGGCACGATTGGTGCGTCGAGGTGAAGGGCGGTATTCCTGAAAAGCTCTATGAAGACGTTCTGGAGTTCCATTACAACGATCTTGACCAACTGGAAGACATCCTCAAAAACAATCAGGATGACATGGCTGGTATAATCATCACTCCGGTTGGCCATCCCCTGGCGGAACCAGTGCAAATGCCCAAGCCCGGCTATCTGGAAGGCGTAAGAGCCCTGGCGGACAAATATGGCTGCGTGTTGATCTTTGACGAGATCCGCAGTGGATTCCGCTGTGCCATGGGCGGAGCGCAGGCCCTTTTCGGAGTCACTCCCGACCTTACCACAATCGGCAAGGCCATGGCCAACGGCTATGCCATCGCCGCCCTGGTCGGAAAAAGGGAATACATGAAAGTGTTGGAGAAAGACGTGTTCCTTTCCTCCACCTTCTTCCCCAATTCCGACGCCCAGGTTGCCGCCCTCAAGACGATCGAGATTCTGCAGCGTGACAAAATGCTCGATGTGCTTGCGGCCAAGGGCAACAACTTCGCTCAACAGGTGGAGAAAGTTGTGGCGGATTCGGGCATCCCGGCCCGTTTCAGTGGAGCTCCCTGGATGCCCTTCATCACCTTCCCCAGGGATGAGGCAGGCCTCTACAAAAAACTCCGCACCGAGTTCTACACACAACTGATTCGCCGCGGCGTATTCCTGCAACCCTATCACCACGGTTATATCTGCTATCGCCATACAGATGAAGATCTGGCATATACGGTTCAGGCTATCAAAGACTCGCTTGGCGAGCTGAAAAGCATTGTTTGAACAACAAGCTTAGATAGATAACCGGCAATCTTGGCCGAGCCGGAACGTTGAAGCCATTGGCAGTTCCGGTTCGGCTAAGTTCCGGTGCAGGGAGGTAATATGGCAAAATACATTTTTGTGGTGGGCGGAGTGATTTCATCCCTGGGCAAAGGAATAGCCACCGCGTCCATCGGCTTGCTTCTTAAATCCATGGGTTATAGTGTGGTGACCCAGAAATTTGACCCCTATCTCAACGTGGACCCGGGCACCATGAGCCCTTACCAGCACGGCGAGGTTTTCGTCACTGACGACGGAGCGGAAACCGATCTTGACCTGGGCCATTATGAACGCTTTGTGGATGAAGCGTTGACCCGCTACTCCAGCTGTTCTGCCGGCCAGGTTTATGAGAGCGTTCTGCACAATGAACGGAAAGGCGTTTATCTCGGTAAGACGGTTCAGGTGATCCCGCATGTGACCGATGAGATAAAAAGGCGGATCAAGCATTTCGATCAGGAGTATGATATTGTGCTCACGGAGATCGGAGGCACGGTCGGCGACATCGAGAGCCTGCCTTTCCTGGAAGCCGTGCGCCAACTCCGCCTGGATCTGGGTGTGCGCAACACTATGTATATTATGCTTTCCTATGTGCCCTATATCCGTGCCGCGGGCGAGCTAAAGACCAAACCCTCCCAACACAGCACCTACAAACTGCGCGAAATAGGAATCCAGCCCGAGATACTGCTCTGCAGATCGGAAATGCCCTTTGACGATGAAATATATTCCAAGATAGCCCTCTTCACCAACGTCCCCAAGAATCATGTGATCAACTCAATAGACGTTAAAAGCGTCTATCAGGTTCCGCTAACCTACCTGAATGCCGGTCTGCACAAACTGATCTGCGATCATTTCGAACTCGAATGTGGAAATCCTGACCTCAAGGATTGGCTTCGTTTTCTGGATAATACCCAGAACGCAGGCGATACCGTCACCATAGCCGTTTGCGGCAAGTATGTGAAGCACCAGGATGCCTACAAGAGCGTGGGGGAAGCATTGCTTCATGCAGCAGCCCATCACCGTAAGCGAATCGATATCAGGTGGGTTGATTCCGAACTCAGCTACACCGCAAGTGAACTGAACCGGGAATTGGACAATGTGGATGGGATTATCATTCCAGGAGGCTTTGGCGTCAGGGGCATTGAAGGAAAGATCGCAATAGCCCAATATGCCAGAATGAAGGGAATACCATTTTTGGGGATCTGCCTGGGGATGCAAGTGGCAGTGATCGAGTTTGCCAGGCATGTCTGTGGCATGAAAATGGCTAACAGCACGGAATTTGATCCCGACAATCCTTACCCGGTGATCCATCTGATTGAAAGCCAGCAATATCTTGATATGATCGGCGGAACAATGAGGTTGGGAGCGTATCCCTGCAAGTTGCTTGCCGAAAGCCTGGCCTGCAAAGCTTATGGAACGAAAGAGATCAGCGAAAGACACCGTCATCGCTACGAAGTAAACAACGAATACCGGAACCAATTGCAAACAGCGGGACTGAAGATCACGGGTGAATCTCCTGATGGTATGTTGGTCGAAATAGTTGAGTTGACGGGACTGGATTTTTATGTGGGAGTCCAGTTCCATCCCGAGTTCAAATCGCGTCCCAACAACGTACACCCTCTGTTCAGGGACTTCTTTTTGGCCGCCAGTAGATATAAACAAGAACAAAATGGATAAAGGATACCCTATAGTTAGTTGATTTATTTCAACACAGCAAGGCCTGATGGCGTGATTACTACTTGACCAAAGTGATAGTAAGTAGTTGATAAGTTAAAAGTCATTGATTGCATGATTGTAATCGGAAGGAGGATGCAATTGTTTCTTGCCTGTTCGGCAAACTCTCTGCGCAGAGTTTTGTTGTTTATTTACTCTGCATTGCTGCTCCTTTCTCTGGCTGCCTGCCGTGATTGCGATGTTCCCGCAAAAAGTGAAACGAAGCCGGATGCAATGGTTCAGGAGGACACCACCACCGTCAAGATCCGATTTCTTCCCAAATGGCTGCATCAGGCTCAATTTGCCGGAATATATATGGCAAACGCCAAAGGCTACTATCGGGACAGGGGACTGTCTGTGGAAATCCAATACGGAGGACCCGACCATTCAGCTACCACTTCTCTTAGAGACGGCTTTACAGATATAACTTGCCTAAGCATCTTCCACGCCATTAGATACAATGAGCAGGAAAAGCCATTGGTATATCTGGCCCAGTTGTTTCAAAAAAACCCCAACATGTTAATTGGTAAAAAAAGGGCGGGCTTAAGTTCGTTGGAAGATATCAAGGGCAAAAAGATCGGCATCTGGGGAGGGGAATATGGAGAGCATGTTCAACTGTTTTTGAAAGACCTGGACCTCGACACTGAGTTCGTCAGGGTGAATTGGTCGGTCAATCTGCTATTGAGCAACGCCATCGATCTGAGTAATGTGATGTCATACAATGAATACCATCGGGTCCTCATGGCTGGCCTGGACCCGGATGAATTGTTTATAGTGCCCTTTAGGGACATTGGTTATGATATGGTGGATGACGGGCTTGTGACCACCAGAGAGTTTTATGAGAACAACCCGCAGGCATGCCTGGATTTCACAGCCGCTACAATGCAGGGTTGGCTTTATGCTTTTGAACACACGGAAGAGGCTCTGGATGAAATACTCCGGATCATGCGCCAGTACCACCTTCCCGCCAATCGCAACCACCAGGCCTGGATGCTTGAGGTGATCAAAGATCTTGTTTTGGACTATCCCGAAGGAATCGGCGTCCTCAGCCGGAATGATTACGACAAAGTCTGCGATCTGATGGAAAAGCACAAAGTGATCAGAAACCGGATTGATTATGAGAGGTTCTACCCCTTTGCCCGGAAAAAAAAGTAGAAGCCTCGCTTCTCAACTGATCACCGTCACCTTTGCCGTTTTGGTATTGGTGTTTGCAGTATCCCTGCTGATAACCCGTTACTTTGTGGGCCAGGTTAAGCTGGAACATGCCCAGAAAGATCTCGGTTTCTTAGCTCACAATAAAACCCACCAGATCGAAGTTGACATGAAGAAAATCGAAATCCAGGGTAAAATGCTGAAAGAGCTGCTTTCACTTGGTACCCTGGATGAGAGGGAGTTACTCTCATTTATTGACAAACAGTTTTTTGAAAACAACCAGCTTCGTTCTGTCTGTATCGCCCAGGATCCAGTTGTGGGAACACCGCCCGTTCTTTATCAGTTTTTGGCAGGTAAAACCATCAGCAAAAAGATGGATGGCGCTGACTACCAGTTTATGGATTGGTACCAGATTCCAGATCTTACCAATTGGGAATATTGGAGCGAACCGTGGTATGACACCTATGCCACGGGCAGAATTCTGGTATCTTATTCTCTACCTATACAGTTGGCTGGCAATCGGGGCATCCTGAGACTGGATATGCCTCTGGAAAGCCTTCAAAGGATGGCTCAACAGGTAAAGATATATAAAACTGGTTACGCCATACTGCTTACCAATAATGGCACCATCGTGACCCACCCTGCCGACTCCCTCTTGATGAACTATACTTTTTTTGATCTGGCTGAAGAATTGGGCGACCCTACCTTAAGAGACCTGGGCAGGAAAATGTGCTCTGGCAGGACAGGGTTTCTCCGGGTTCCCAAACAGAATAAGCAGCCAGCAAGCTGGTATTACTATCTGCCCCTGCAAACAAACCAATGGACCCTGGCTATAACCGTGCCAGAAAAAGAATTGCTGGCAGACTTGAATAAGCTTCTGTTAGTGCTTTTCGTTGCCGCGCTTGGCGCATATTTCGTTTTCTCTGGAGTGGTCTATATCTCATCGCTGCGCTTGAACTACACTCTGAAACCAGTTATTGAATCATTTACCAGAATTGGCTCGGGTGATTTCCAAACTCCCATTCCTGAACTGCCCCATATAAGGGAAGCAGAAATCTTGGGCGAAGCAGTCTCCGCAATGCAGAATGCTTTGCAAAAGTATGTGGAAAACATCCGTTTGGTAACTGACGAGAAAAATAAGATAATGGACGAGGTGATCTTTGCTTCTGCCATACAACGCAATCTGGTGCCCAAAAACATAGGTCAACCCCTGAGCGGAGGTCGCATCTCATCTTTTGGGATCCTGGAGCCTGCCGGGGAGATAGGTGGCGATCTGTATGACTATTTCCTGCTCGATCCAGACACCTATTGCTTCGCTATCGCGGATGTGGTGGGAAAAGGCATCGGGGCAGCAATGACCATGACCATGGTTACCACTCTGCTCCGCTCCATCGCACCAGGCCAGAACAAACCTGAGCTAATCCTGAAAAGAGTGAACGGCTTCCTGATCGAAAACAACCTCGAATCCAATTTCGTTACCATCATTCTTGGCATCATCGATCTGACCACTGGCAGGATGACCTTTGCCAACTCCGGGCATGTCCCGCTTTATATCGTAAATCCAGCCAGGAAGCTGCGCAAATACTCCGAGACCCACTCCACTGCCCTTGGTATCCTGAAAAACCTGAAAATCGGCTCTGAGACGGTATCCTTGGAACCTGGGGATACCATTGTCGTGGTGACCGATGGCGTCACTGAGGCCATGAGTTCAAATGAAGCCTTTTTCGGATACGGACGCCTGGAAGCAGTTTTGGAAAACCTGCCCCAGACTCATCCCGAGATCACCGCCAACGCTATTTTAACCGAGGTGCACGCTTTCTCCAATCAAGCCACGCACAAAGACGATATCTCGATCCTGGCGATTGAATATCTGGGAAACGGAAGGCTTAGTAATCCATAGTGTTAGGCAACCTGTCCACATAGGGAAAAGCAAGCTTTTTGGCATGTGTTTGTCACCAGTCCCACGTGTTTCCCCCTAATCTTCATTCCAGCCCTCAAGAGCCCCTCATATGCTCATCGCTCACTGATCGCTCATTGAACGCTGAGCAACCGCTGGACCGGGATTCGCCCGGACATCAATGGGTGGTTGATAGATCATCAAGCCATGAGGGCGGGATTGGGGAGACAAACGGCTTTGCCACCCGACCTCTGCGCCTGACATATTGTCGCGCTCGATTGGATGATTGCCAAACTACTGTTGGCAAATCCCTACATGCTTTTCAGGTTGCTCTCAATCAAACTGTGAAGATGCTCAGACAAGCGCTTCCGGTCTGAATAGATCGGGTCACTAACTCCAATAGCCGGGAGGATTCTGATTTTTACAGGCGCGGAACGGATTTGCCTGTCCGCTTCATAGATTCTCCACGTTCCCTTGATCACAAAGGGCACTATCGCTGCCTCCGCCATCAGGGGAAGCTTAAAGCTTCCCTGGTGAAACTCCCCCATCTCATCTTTTTGCGACCTTGTGCCCTCGGGAAAGATGATCAGGGGATGGCCGCTACGGATGATTTTTGCGCTTGCTTCAAAGGATCGGATGGCGGCGCGTGAGTTCTTTCTGTCGATGAATACGCAGTTGAACTCCCGCATCCATAGAGATAGAATAGGGACCCTGAACAGTTCCTTTTTTGCAATGAATGCAACCGGGCGCCCAAGATACCCCAACAGAGCCGGTATATCGAACAAGCCTTGATGGTTGCCCATAAAACAGAGCCGGCCATTATCCGGTATTAAATACAAACCTTCGATATAAACACGGGATCCTGTGCTACGTATGGTAAACCTGCCCCACCAACTTACGCAGATATAGATTAGGCGCGCATAGAACTTTTTGGAAACCAACAGTTTCAGCAACAGCATCGGCAGATAAGCAATCAGGGAGACCAGGAAAAACAAAAGGTAAAACGTTATCCACAACATCGACAGCAACTTTCCCATCTTCATTCCAGCCACCTAATAACTATCCGTAACCTGTTCCTCGTAGATATCCTGCAAGGATGTGATCCAGCCATTCTTTTTTTCCGCGTAGCGCAGTGTCTTCCAATACACTTTGCCCCACAGGGGATAATCGATGGGGTCAAAGGTAGTGTTGTGCCAGAGCAGTGATAAATGCGACTGGTATCTGGCAGCCACGTTGATCAAACGCCTGAGAGCCAGGCCCGCCGATCTGGGGCTGAGATTCATGGCTTTGCCGGAAAGCAGGGTGGTATCCATCACGATCAGGGGTATCTCCAAAACCCGGAAGGGCCTGTTTTGGGCTATATTGAAAGGATAAAAGGGAAAGGAAATGCCTGCTCTGAAGCCAATGTTTTCCCAATACCCCAAAGTAGAATCGTAGAGGATACCGGCATCTTCCAGGATCGCAAAGCTTTTCTGATAATCAAAATGCAGATAATGCGACCGATACCCGCTGATACGAAAGCCGAGGCTGGCCAGGCGATCGATTTCTTGTTTCAAGATTTGCGCGTCGAAAGCCGATTCCGGGCTGCCATGCAAGCCCACGTCCTGATCGGCCAGGAGCGACTGCAATTGCTCCCTGCTGGAGGCGTCTGCAATATAGTTCTGCCGGGCATCCTCATAGTCATCTTTTCCAAAGATGAACCAGGTGGACCTCACCCCTCTTTTATGTTCCTGGTGCAATATATTCCTGATCAAATGTTGGGGATTGTGAATGAGATTTTTATGCAGGGCGTGCCCGATCATCTTGTATGCTGCGTTGAGCGGTCTTTTGTGAAAAGTGCGCAGATTGTATTTGAAGGTTTCCGCTTTTTGACCGGCAGCCCAATAATCCCAGTAATCTATATCGTGGGATATCGAGATGGAAAAGCGTTTTGTCTGGTTCCAGTTTATCTCCCTGATAAACTGAGGAAGTTGGATGCCCATGGCAAACAGCAGCATCTGGCAATAGACATCCACCACCGGAACATCGGTAAAATCCCATCTGTATTGCAGGGATTGGCGAAAATCCACCCTCCCCCTGCGCTCCCCGCGTTGCCCCAGTATGTATTCATGCCAGCAGGTCAGAAAGTAGAAAGCGCTGGCCACAATATCCTTGCGGATCATCACAGATTCCGGTTTGAAGGAGAAGATAGAGCCGCTTAGCGAAAACAGAAAAGGGATGTATTCCTTTTGATACAAACAGAAGTTAACCCTTTCCAGGGGATAAAGTTCGCGTTTTTCAAAGAACTCCGAACTATAGCCATCGTAGTGTATCTTGATGGGGCATTCTATGGCAGAATAGGGCCCGTAATAGAGGTGCACGCCTTCATGTCCGCTTCCATAGACGAATTTGGGATTCAGACGCAGAATATAGCAAAAAGTCCGCAGCACAAACTCCGCCTTGGGAATGTAGTGCTGCGGCAGATTCAATAGGATTATGATGTTCGGATATCGTTCCATCTTACGGAGTTAGGCCTTGTCACCCGAGGGGCTGGCGGTTTTCCCTGTTTTCTTTTTTGGTTCGGTTTCCGGTAAAAATACCAGGGAAAAAACATCCTTGATCTTATCCACAAACATGATGTTCATATCTTCCAATATGTCCGCTGATATCTCGCTGAGGGTTTCTTCATTCTCGCGGGGTATGATCAGGTTTCGTATTCCCGCTCTTTTGGCGGCAAGTATTTTCTCTTTGAGTCCCCCGATACCCAGGACCTTTCCCGTGAGGGTCACTTCTCCGGTCATGGCGATGTCGTGTCTCACTTTGCGCTGTGTAAAGAGGGAGGCAAGAACCACCGTGAGCGTGATGCCTGCGGATGGCCCATCCTTGGGTACCGCTCCCGCGGGAAAATGAACATGGATATCATACTTTTCCAGGTCTTTCGGATTGATGTTGTAACGGCCTGAGTTTGCCTTCAGATAGCTGAGAGCTATTCTTGCCGACTCTTTCATTACTTCACCCAACAAGCCCGTTAGCTGGATCGCTCCTTTCCCGGGCATCCGCGTGGCTTCGCAAAACAGCAGTTCACCACCGTACATGGTCCAGGCCAAACCTGTGGCAACACCAATCTCTGGCTTGCGGTTTGCCAGTTCCAGAGTGTATTTCCGCGGGCCCAGATACTCTTTTATATCCCTGGCGCCCAGCGCGATCTCTTCCGTCTCGCCGCTGGCCACTTTTTTCGCTATCTTGCGGAAGATCGAACCGATCCTCCTTTGCAGATTCCGCACTCCCGCTTCCCGCACATAATAGCGGATCAACTCTTCCAGGGCTGATTTTTTGATCGTGATCTTCTGATCCTTGAGGCCATTCGCTTCTTTCTCGCGGGGAACGAGATAGCGCTTGGCGATCTGAATCTTATCGTGCTCCAAATAGCTTGTGAACTCAATGATCTCCATCCTGTCGCGCAAGGCCCGGGGTATGGTATCCAGCGAATTGGCCGTCGTAATAAACATCACTTCGGACAGGTCGAACGGCAGGTTTATATAGTTGTCGATAAAGCTGTTGTTCTGCTCGGGATCCAACACCTCCAAAAGGGCTGAAGCCGGATCCCCGCGGAAATCACGTCCCAGTTTATCTATTTCATCCAGCATAAAGACGGGGTTCGCCGTTCCCTGCCGCTTGATTTCCATGATAATCTTTCCCGGCATCGCGCCGATGTAGGTGCGGCGATGCCCGCGAATCTCGGCTTCGTCGTGAATTCCGCCCAGCGACAGGCGTATAAACTTGCGGTTGAGCGCTCTGGCCACCGATTTGCCAATCGATGTTTTGCCGGTTCCCGGAGGGCCTACAAAGCACAGAATCGGTCCTTTGATCCGACCCTTTAGCTTCTTTACGGCAATGAACTCCAGAATTCGTTCCTTGGGCTTTTCCAGCCCATAATGGTCCTGGGTCAGAATTCTCTCGATTCTTGGAAGCTCCAGCCTGTCCTTGCTGTGTTTGTTCCAGGGCAGGTTCACAATCCAATCCAGATAGTTGCGAATCACGGCGTACTCGCTGGCAGCGGGCTGCATGGATGAAAGCCGCTCAAGCTCCTCCAGTGCCACTTCCTCGACATAGTCGGGAAGTTTGTTCTTGGTGATCAGTTCTTTCCATTTGAGGATTTCTTTGCTGACCTCGTCGCTTTCGCCAAGTTCTTTACGGATGGCGTCCATCTGCTCCCGCAGATAGTAGCGGCGCTGGTCTTCAGTCATTTCCAACTGGATATTGCTGCGGATATGGTTTTCCACCCGCATCTGTTTAATCATTTCTGCCAGGCAGTTGTTCAGATGCTTGAAGCGCCTTTTTAGATCTATGGCTTCCAGAATAATCTGCCGGTCTTCGGTTTGCAATTCAAGGTTGCCGGCTATGATATCTGCTACTCTGCCAGCTTGTTTAATACTGTTCAGGCCAGCGATCATCTCTGCGTTGAGTACAGTGCTTTCCTGAGCGATCTTTTCCATCAGTTCCACTGCAATGGTGCGATAAGCATGTATCTCTGTGTCCTCCACGCTGGATTCCACAATACTTTCCACATCGACCATGATAAAGGGCTCGCGTTGAACCACTTTTTGCATGCGTATCCTGGAGGTTCCCTGCAAAAGCAGGCTGATCGAACCATCCTGGTTGCGCAGCATCCTCAATATGGTCACCGAGGTGCCGATCTCATAAAGGCCGATATCGTTGGGCTCAGTCTTATCTTTTTCCAGGAAAAAGGCCATTGTCTTATCCTGGGATAGCGCATGATCGATCACCAGCTTGGATTCGTCGTCCGAAACCACCAATGGCATCAACAAATAGGGAAACATCACCACATTGTTGATGTGCAATACTGGCAGTGTCCTCGGAATCCTGTTGTTATGATCTTCCATCTGCTCTCTCCTGATATTAGTCATCTTGTATATATATTAAGCGGATTAGATAAAAAACCACATGGCTCTCATTTCCTACATAAAAACTCGTGCCGATCATCCTTAGGTCATCCTTATAAATTATAAGGTTGACCTAAGGAAGACCCCGTCTTCATATCACGTTGCTTATCAGGCCGTCACAGTTTGAAAACCTGTCTCAGGCGATAATCAGGAACAAAATCATGTTCAACAGGCCAATAATGAAGTTTATCGCAATGAAAACTTTCAACATCGGTATATAGACATACTTCTTAAAATAGCCATAGAAAAACTCGATGTTCAGTTTCTCGTCTAATTCATCAATCCTATGCTCAATGCGCAGTTGTTCAATAAAACGGGGAACAACTTTGCGCAAAATTTTGGAAACCAGATCCTTGGCGAGCGAGGCAATCGTGTTGCGGATTTTCGCTTTGAATGCTTTGGGCAGCAAAGGCCAGTCAGACACAAAGGCAAAATTGTCCCACGCTGTTTGCCAGACCTTCTGTTCCCAATCCTTCAGGTACCCGTTTGTGTACATTCTGTCGGAAGCCTGATTCAGATAGTCGTGCAACATATCTCTGGCCTTGGTAAAGAGCCAGTCTCTCTTGCGCACCAGGAAACCCGGCGTGAGCGGTATCTTCCAGCCAAAGAGCTTGCGCTGCTTTTTATTGAACAAAAACCACTTTAAAGCATAGACAAGCAGCGTGCCCAGCGCAATATTCCAAATGATAAAGGTCAACGATTTTAGAAACAGCATCTTAGCCTCCTTGCTTAATTGCCTGTGCTTTTATCAGACATCATTCAGGATATGCCCCATCTTGTTTTTTTTGGTTTTCAGATAATCCCGGTTGTTTTCACCGGCTTTGATTTCTATTGGTCTGCGTTCCACCACTTCCAAGCCATAACCCTGCAGCCCGACAATCTTCTTGGGGTTGTTGGTGAGCAGGCGGATTTTCTTGAGTCCCAAATCTTTCAGGATCTGGGCGCCAATGCCGTAATCCCTCAGGTCAGCGGGAAAACCCAGGTCAAGGTTTGCTTCGACGGTATCTTTGCCTTCATCCTGCAGATGATAAGCCTTCAGTTTGTTGACCAAACCAATACCCCGACCTTCCTGGCGCATATAGAGGATGACTCCACGACCTTCAGAAGCGATCAGTTCGAAAGATCTTTTTAGCTGATCCCCACAATCACAGCGAAGAGAATGCAGTGCATCGCCTGTCAGACACTCCGAATGCACCCGCACCAGGATCGAATCCGAACCTCTTACATCGCCCAAAACCAGAGCTAAATGATATTCGTCAGTGACTGTGCTGGCATAAGCCAAAATGTCAAACTCCCCATATCTGGTGGGCAACTTGGCCTTGGAAACGCATTGCACCAAATGCTCTCTGTGCCGCCTGTAGTTGATCAGATCGGCAATCGTAACAACTTTGAGATCAAACTTTTCGGCGAACACTATCAAGTCATTCAGCCTGGCCATCTCCCCGTCATCGCGGATGATCTCGCAAATTGCCCCCACCGGCGTGCGGCCAGCCAGGCGCGCCAGGTCAACCGCAGCCTCAGTATGCCCGGCCCGCTTTAAAACTCCCCCGCGTTCAGCCAACAGAGGAAATATGTGTCCCGGACGCATAAAATCCTCAGCCCTGCTGCGCGGATCGGCCAATGCCCTCAGGGTGCGGGCTCGTTCAGTGGCGGAAATACCGGTTGTGGTTCCCTCGACCACATCGACAGAAATGGTAAACTTGGTGCCATGCCTGTCGCTGCTTCGCTCTGTCATGAGGGGGATATTCAACCTCTGCAGGTTGTCGGACTCCATGGGAGCGCAGACCAGGCCCTTTCCCTGAGAGATCATGAAATTGACGCAGGCGGGCGTGATGGCGTCGGCAGCCATCAACAGGTCTCCCTCGTTTTCCCTGCTTTCATCATCAACCACAATAAGCATGCCGCCACTGGCGATGATTTTAATGGCATCGTCTATACTGGTAAACTGGTATTTTTCTTTTGTACTGGTCATTTTACCACTCTTTATTAGCTTGTAGGAGCGAGTTTATATCAAGCATGTCGGTGTCAATAGCAAAATATCTGTCCAACCAATCCAGGGTATAAAGCAGGTCTTCGGGAAGAGGGGCCGTTAGATCCAACTGCTTGCCACTGAGCGGTTGCGTGAACTGCAATCTCCAGGAATGGAGAGCCTGGCGCAAGAGACGGGTGGTCAACAGCTCGGTGACCTTTCTCTTCATGTTTTGCGGGACAAGGGCATGAACCTGGCGCCGGGTATTGTAGAGCAGATCACCCAAAAGCGGAACGTTCCTATCGGCCATGTGAACCCTGATCTGATGCATCCTGCCTGTTTCCAGGCTGACTTTTATCAAGGAAAAGAAATGCCAGAAATGAATGACCTTATAGGTGGTCAATGAATACCGGCCTTCAGGCGAAACACACATCTTGCGCGGGTTGCTGATACAGCGGGCAATATTGTTTTCGATGCTGTCCTCAATTGGTTCGGGAATCCCGCTGGTTATCGCCAGATATGTCTTTTTCACCTCGCGGCGCGCAAACATGTCGTTCAGCGCGCTTTGAGCGGGGTCGTTCTTGGCAATGATCATCAGGCCGGAGGTGCCCCTGTCCAAACGGTGGACAATGCCGGGCCTGTTCTTTTCCCTGCCGCTGGAAAGTCCATCTCCCCAACGGTAGATCATGGCGTTGACCAGAGTCTGATCGGCATTCCCAAAACCAGGATGCACAATCATGCCGGCTTCCTTGTTCAACACAGCCAGATCATCATCTTCATACACGACATCCAGCGGAATGTTTTGAGGCACCACTTCCAGGGGCGGCAAATCCGGAAACGATATCTCGATCTCGTCCCCTTCGGAAAGGAGGTAGCTTTTCTTCACCGGGATTTTATTAACCAGGATACGGTCTTCATCAATCAATTTCTCGATGAAGGTGCGGCTGTAGAGCTCCTGAATCCTCAAGCCGACCAAATACTTGTCCAGCCTGTCTGGCACGGATTGGTTGACAACAACCCTCAATTTATTTTGCATTTCCTATTCTGCTGATCACAAACACTCCCCCCGTGGAGAGTCCTTTCTGATTGCGGATGATGGAGCCATTGATAAACACGGCTTCAGACGTTAACGGATCTGTCACGTTCACATCATAGAGATTGTTACCAAAGCGCAGCGCTTCGTTGATGGAACTAAAGATCTTGTCATCAAAGCTGTTTTTAAAGATCAGCTCGTTCAGATTCACCATTTCCGTGATATTGTTGTACTTACGCCTAATTGAATCATTGCAATAAGCCACATCGCCATTCACAGTTGCGATGATCACCCACTGCGGAAGGAGGTTGATCAACTGCTGCAGTCTCTGGTGGTGTTCGTAGATCTTTTCCGCCTTGGCGGCGTCGAAGCGTTGCACTATATTGAGCATCCTGGTAATGGAGTGTACCAGTTTGAACTGTTCCGGATCGTGCGCGAACTTCTCTTCATTGATTTCAATGGCATAGTTTCCATGCGAGATATCTTCAATGATAGCGGCAATATCCTGATATGATTTCTTCATCCTATAGGGGATATAGTTAAAAATCACGACTATATAGATGAAAAGGATGAACACAAACACGATGATGATCGTCTGCATGTCTTTGATCAACAACGGCAGGCTGTGAGCCCGGTTTAGCGAGATCAGCAGCAAAAGGGATTCAAGCAACAGCAGTGCCAAAAGGCAAATCATCAGGATGTGGTATCTGGATTTTAGTGAGTGTTTCATTTTAGTCCTTCCCGGAGGCACTATCAAAGATAAGCTTGTCGATGTTACCTTTGTGACCAAGCAATATCAGAACATCGCCTTCGTTCACGATATCATTGGCGCCCGGTATGTCGTTGAGACGTTTTTCAATCACGTTCTTACCATCTTCAGACACAGACAGATAGTTGTATTTTATGGCAATTACGTTAATTCCCCGCTTCATGGGCAGGGACAGTTCCTGCAGGGTTTTACCCACAAACTCCGGCGGGGCTATCATTTCCACCACAATATGGCCACTGGACAGATTAACGTAATCCAGTATGTTTTTGGATATCAGCGTCTTGGCAAGTTGGTTTCCCACCATCTCTTCAGGCAGCAAGACATGCTGTACCCCTATCAACTCCAGTATTTTGCCATGCAACTGGTTTTCAACTTTGGCATAGATAACACCTACGCCGATTTTCTTCAGCAGTGCTGCGGTCAGGATGCTTTCCTGAATGTTGCTGCCGATACCCAGGATTACCGCATCGGTCTCGCTGAGGCTGAGATTACGGATCAAGTTTTCTTCGGTGGAATCCATACAAACAGCCTGCGTAACCTTGTTGCTTATCTCATTCACCAATTCCTGGTTTTTGTCTATGGCAATCACGTCCATGCCATTTTCAGACAAGATCCGGGCGACGGTCATCCCAAATCGTCCCAATCCAATTACCGCGTATTGTGCCATATATCACCTCTTAGCCGATAGGAATCTTTTCTTCCGCGTAGTTTATATTAATTTGTTTAGCCCTTGTCGAAAACGCATAAATCATAGTCAGTGGGCCAATTCTGCCAACATACATTAAAACGGTTATCAACAGTTTGCCAATCACCGTCAATTGCGGTGTGATGCCCAGGGTCAAACCAACAGTTCCAAAAGCAGAAACAGCTTCGAACAGGAGCTTGTCAAAGGCATGCGGCTCCACAAGCATCAGAAAAAACAGCACCACCAGAATAATGGTAATGGAAAGCATGATCAATCCAGTGGCTTCCCTGAAATTATACTCATGAATCCGTCTTTTAAAAACGCTGATGTGCCTCTTCCCTTTCAACAGGGATATCACAGACAGAGTCAAAACCGCAAAGCTGGTGGTTTTGATGCCTCCACCCGTTGATCCGGGTGAAGCTCCGATGAACATCAGAACTATGCTAATTAATACCGATGCTTTGCCAATCTGGGATAAATCTATGGTATTGAAACCTGCGGTTCTGGTGGTCACAGATTGAAACCAGGAGCTGAGTATCCTGCGATAGATGCTGAATCCCTGCATCGCGCCATTGTATTCTGCCAGATAGAAAACTGTAAATCCTATCACCAGAAGAAAGGCAGTGGTGACGAGAACAATCTTGGTATGCAGATTCAGCTTTCGTGTTCTATCCCTCTTCAACATATGGTGTTGCAGGTCGATGATTACAGAAAACCCCAGACCGCCTGCTATGATCAAAGCGGTTATGACCATATTTACCGTGAAACTGTCCACATAAGAAACCAAATTGTTTCCCAAGGGAGAAAATCCCGCGTTACAAAAAGCCGAGACCGCATGGAACAAAGAAAGAAACAGCGCTTCCATCGGTTGGAAATCCTGGGCAAACCTGGCAAACAAGAGCAGGGTGCCCACAGATTCGATCACCAGGGTAACCAAGACAATGCTTTTTAACAACTGAAATACATTCACGGCATAGGATCCACCCACAACCTGATACATGATGTTCTCCAGCTTAAGGTTGATCCTTTGCCCCAGAATGATCGCAAACACAGTCGATATGGTCATGATTCCCAATCCACCAATCTGGATGAGCAATAAAATCACCATCTGACCAAAGAAACTGAAATGCGTGCCAGTGTCCACCACTACCAGCCCTGTCACGCAAGTGGCCGAGGTGGCTGTGAACAGGGCGTCTATAAACGGAGTCACGGTGTTTAGCTTGGACGAAACTGGCAGCATGAGCAGTATGGCACCAAAAAGGATAACCAACAGGAAGCTCAACATCAATGTGACAGGCGGATTGCCGGTCAACCATCTGTAAAGCTTGCCTTCAAATGCCCTGAAGAGGATGTACTGTAGGATAAAATACGTCTGTCGGATCAGCAGGGCAAAGATGACAAATTTGGCTTGGGAAACCAGGAAAATGGAACCCAAGATCAGCATCGCCACATCGAACAACAGGATTCTATGCCTTTCTTTGGATTCCCCGAGCAATACCCTGTTCAGGATCGTTAGCAGGAGAAGCACAAGATTCGCCAGGGCGGTAAAGAATTCCACCCGGGCATAGTTTGTGTAGAACCCGATAATCGGCTCCAGGAAAAGCACCAGAAAGCTCCATATAGCAAGCAGATATGCAGCTACCTCAACTTGTCTGAGTATTTTCCTGCTCAAATTCACCATTTGTTCCTTGCTTCAAACCAGAGCTTGGGATTTTTTCAGAATCTCTTTCGAGATATCTTCAATATCTCCACTGGCATCAACCACAGTTAGCAAACCATGTTCGGCAAAGAATTGCTTTAATTGTAAGGTATGCGCGTAAAACTCAACCAATCTTTTCTTGATCGCCTCAGGCCTGTCATCCTTACGAATTCTCAGCTTGCCTCCACAAGAATCACAAACATCTTCATGGATTGGCTTATTGGTTTTGAGATTGTAGTTTTTACCACATTCCGAACACTCTCTTCGGGCAGATATGCGGGCGATGGCTTCCTGTTCATCCAAATCCAGGTAAAACGCTCCCAGAATCTCGTAATGCCGCGCCAGATATTCAGCCTGATGCAGATTGCGCGGGAAACCATCAAAAACAATTCCGGGACAACCAGGTTCCAGCGTGCTCTCCACCACTTGAAAAACCAGCTCGTCGCTCACCAAAGCGCCCCTAATGATGGTCTCCTTAACCATAAGACCAAGCTCAGTCTGCAAAGCCACCTGCTCTCGCAGGAGATTGCCAATATTGATATGCTGGTAACCCAACTCCTCGCTAAGCAAGTCCGCCTGGGTTCCTTTGCCGCTGCCTTGTATCCCGAAAATCACGATACACTTCATTTTCACCTCGGTTGTGGCACAATACACACTACAGCATACATGTCAAGAGTTCTCCCTTTCCAAAACAACATAGGCCAGGGCATATTCCTTTTCGTGCGACAGAGAGATGTGGATCCTGTCCACCCCCAGAGAGTCAATCATCTCCCGGGTGGCGTTATGGACAACAACACTCGGTCTGCCATTGGTATCCTTGCCGATCTCGATATCTGTCCAGTTGATCCTTCCATCCCATCCCGTACCCAACGCCTTCATCACGGCTTCCTTAGCTGCAAATCTGACCGCGAAGGACTGGGCTCTGTTTCCTTTTCCGTTGCAATACTCGATCTCTGCAGCGGTGAACACCCTGTGGCAAAAACCGGGATACTGATCCAGGAGACGGGCGATTCTTTCGACCCGGATAATGTCCGCACCAATTCCAATTATCACACTTTCACCGCTTGCCTGCTTTCCAGATCCAAGAGCATTTTCTTCAGCTCAAGCCCGCCGCCAAAACCGGTGAGCGACCCATCGGAGCCAATCACTCTGTGGCAGGGCACAATTATGGCGACCGGGTTGTTGTGAACCGCGCCACCCACAGCCCTGTATGACCTCTGATGCCCGATGCGCCGGGCTATGTCTTTGTAAGAGGCGGTCTGTCCATAAGGAATCTTCAGCAACTCTGCCCATACTTTTTTCTGAAACGGCGTTCCAGTCAGCTCAAGATCAACAGAAAACATCTTCCGGTTTCCTGCCAGATACTCTTCCAGCTGTTTACGTGCTCTATCAAGGCAGGGATCAGCTGTTTGGAAATCTGGCATTTGATCTGCGAAAGAGCATTCCACCAATCTGCCATCTCTTGCGATTAGCTTCAGATGTATGTTTCCGTAGCTGGCATATCCAACTTTGCGGTCTGCAGTATCCATCGTTTATCAAAAAAATGAGAGCCCCGTCCTCGGTTGTGGAGTAAGGGGCTCTGTGAGAATGTTTCTTGCAACTATGCAGTGAATCTTCTGCGTTCTTTGATTCTGCCCGCTTTGCCTTTGGCTTGACGCAGATAAAACAGCTTGGCTCTGCGAACCTGGCCATAACGGACTATTTCCATTTTGTCGATGTTTGGCGAACTAAGCGGGAAGATGCGCTCCACTCCCACTCCATTCGATATTTTCCGTACTGTGAAGGATTTGGAGATACCCGATCCACGTTTTTGGATCACGATACCTTGAAACACCTGAATGCGTTCCTTTGCACCTTCCTTAATTTTATAATGGACCTTCACCGTATCGCCTACGCGAAAGTCGGGAAAGTCGGTTCTGATTTGGTCTCTGCCAACTGTGTGCAGAATATCCATGGTTCCTCCCATATATATACTCGGAAGAAATGCGGTCCAACACGACTGACACGGCGCTCCGGACGGATAGGTGGTTGTAAACACCTGCTCCCAGAATCGGTTCCAGGATATGATCCGCCAGATGATGAACTTCTTCACACAAGCCATAACCGGTTCCAAACAGAATTAGGACCGGCCTTATACTTCGGCGTAAAATTCTCAGATAACTAAAAGGTATCTGTTCAGGCATCTTCCGTGCTGTTGTCGTGACTATAACGGGACGCATAGCTTCCTGCGTTGTAATCTCATTTATCGTATCTTCGATCGTATCACACTGTTTTATGGTCTCGAGCGCTTCGCTCCGCATGGGGTTGTAAGGCAATTCAGGGTTTTCCCAGAATGCCCTGATAGTTTCCAGAAGCGATTTCTGACCTGGCTCTGGGTGAATGATGTAATAGGACTTGGCGCCAAACGTCTTCGCCGCTCTGGCAATATCATGTATATCCAGATTGGAGATGGACGCGCTAACCCTCTCCTGGGCTTTGTTCAGGACAGGATAGTGAACCAGACCGATATAGACACTCATCCCTTTTGTTTGTCCAAATCGGGGCGTCTGCTGCGGGTAAGCCGCGCCGCTTGCTGTTGCGCCCAATCCTTGATCTTACGGTGATTTCCTTCCCTCAACACCTGGGGAACGGCAATATCCATCCACCGTTCAGGTCTGGTGTAACAGGGAAACCCCAGTCCGGGTTGGTTTGTCCCAAAGGAATCATGATGGGCTGAATCGATGTCGCTCAATACCCCGGGTTGAAGCCGGGCAACTCCATCGATAAAAGCCATGGCGGGAATCTCTCCGCCGGAAAGAACGTAGTCTCCCAGGGAGATTTCGTCACAAACAGCTATATCCCTCAGCCGCTGATCGAGTTCCTTGTAGTGTCCGCAGAGCAGAATCACCCGGGGCAATTCGCTGTAATATTGCAAAATTGACTGATCCAGCAACCTGCCTTGGGGAGTAAAGTACACCACTGGGGCAAAGGACTTGGAGATCAATTCCTGTATCGCACGGTAAACTGGTTCCGCTTGCAGCACCATGCCGGCAAAGCCACCATAGGCGTAATCGTCCACCTGATGGTGCTTGTTCTGGCTGTGTTTGCGAAAATCGTGAAACGATAGGCGCAGGGCTTTCCGTTCGATCGCCCTTGAAACCATGCTGGTCTGCTTGAATCCCTCAAACATTTCGGGAAACAAGGTCAGAACATCAATCCGCATCGCTGTTTGCCATATCCTCCAGGAAGCTTTCCACGTTGTTCAGCACTATCACGCCCGGGTCAGGGATGATATCGCTCACGTAGTAATCCACCCAGGGGATCAAAAGCTCCTGTTCTCCACATTTGATCACCAGAACATACTGGGCGTTGTTGTGAAAGTAATCCTCCACCACGCCTATCTCTTTGTCCTGAAAGACAACGCTTAAACCGAGCACATCCGCCAGAGCGTCATCTTCTTCCTGATCATCAGGCGGGATCGCTATGATCACTTCCCGATGCAGTTTTCGCTCTTCAGCGATGCCATCCTCGGCAAACCTCACTCGCATTTTACGATCAGATACATTTCTCTCACGTATAGTTACAAAAAACACTCTATCGCTGTTAAAGATCAGGTAGACATCATTGGTAGCGGAAAAGACCTCCCGATATCTGGCTTTTATCAAAACCTGAAAAAAGCCGTCGGCGTCTTGACCGCCCAATCTGCCTATTCCGATTAGATCGGACACATTCATTTATTCAATAATTTCTAATTCAGCTCTCTTTCCCGCCTTGGTGCTAACGGCATTGATGATGGTGCGGATGGCGCCGGCGGTACGCCCGCGCTTGCCGATAACCTTACCAATATCGTTTTTGGAAACACGAAGCTCATAAAGAGTAATCTTGTCACCGGTAATCTCTGTGATATTCACTTCACTGGGATCGTCCACTAACGCTTTCACCATGAATTCAATGAGCTCTTTCATGATTAACCCCTTGTTACTTTGTATCCGGATTTTCCGTTTGTGCTTTCTTTGCTATCTTTCTTTCGTGCCAAATCTGCAGAACCCCCGCTTTACGCAGCAGGGAACGAACTGTATCACTCGGCTGCGCGCCAACGCCCAGCCAATATATGGCTCTTTCTGTTTCAATATTTATCTTGGAAGGGTTGGGCTTTGGATCGTACCACCCTATGCACTCTATGTATTTGCCGTCACGCTTTTCGCGTGCATCAAGCGCCACAATGCGGTAAAAGGGCTGGTCATTCGCTCCCATCCGCCTCAGTCTCAGTTTGACCATTAATACTCCTTGGTTTTCGAATAATTATATTTTTAGTTAGACCAACGATTTTGCCTATACTGAATTCGTCAAGTGTTTTTGCTTAAAAATTTAAGCACCTACCCCAGTCCTAATTCAACAGTATTTCACTCAGATTCACGGAGATCGTGCCGTCATAGTCGAAGGGCCTGGTAAATCTCATGCCATATCCACTGATGTCAACATCTCCCCCCACCTCATAGGAAATCTCGCCCTGTAAAGCGCCTTTCACCGCTCCCACAATCGATTTCCAGTTGCTCACCTTGAAAACCATCGAACCCTCGCGGGAATAGACCGTCTCGTCAAACGCCAGAGGCTCAAACAGATTGCCTTTTCCAACTTCCTTGCCCCCGATCCTGATCGCGGCGGGGAAACCTTGCAGGGTGAACTTCAATCCGTAGGGATTCATGATGATGAAATCGATCTTGAGCGAGGTCTCAGCCAGGCCGACCTTTTCCACGTAACTGCGCTTGAGGACAAAAATATCCTGCCCCTTGGCGTCGAATCCTGCCATCACATCCTGCAGCTTGCTCTTGAAGTCCAGTTCATAGGGCTCTTCAAACTCAAATCTCTTGTTCACTCCCATCACCCTACCCACGCCTTCGCCGCCCAGATACATGAACAGCTTTTGCTCCGAGTGGTTGAGCATGCGCACCGCAGGCCGGGTGTCCAGGCTGATCAGGAAATTGAGCGCGTTGGATTTCTTTTTGGGAATCTCCACTTTTTTGAGCAGCCTGGCAGTGCCGATCTTTTCCCTCTCCCGGTTCAGCAGGTTGATTTCCATAGAGTTCACAACCAGCTTGTAGCAGTTTGGGTTCTTTACGCTGATTGCCACTTCGAGCTCGGTTTTATCGGGATTGATCGCCAATATCTTTACATCGTGGATCTTTTCCACCACGGTTTTTTTGAACAGGAACTTACAGGATGCGGTGCCAAGCATCATCAGCGCCAGGCAGGCCAGAAAAAGGAGCTTTCTCATATTCACCTCAAAAACTTTGATAATTCTTATGTCCAGCAGCGGAACCACTGTTCCATGGCGCAGATGTTGAAGATCATCTCCGCCTGCTGGTCGTCGCCTTTCAGATAGCGGCTCCATCTCGCCTCAATGCGCGGAAGGTTCCAGATCTTCCTTTCCCGGAACCGGTATGAATAGATAATATCCTCCACCCAGGGCCTCAAGGCTCCGCGCAGCCAAACCCTGTGAAAAGGAGAGCCGAAGATAGATTTGTCTTTCCTCTCGTAGATAGCCTGGGGCACTATGCCCCGCATTGCCAGCAGGTGGACACGTTTTCCCTGCCCTTCCCATATTTTATACTCGGATGGCAGGCTGAAGGCAAACTCCACCAGTTCATGATCCAGAAAAGGCACCCTGCTTGCGACGGAGGACGCCATCGACATCCTGTCTGCCCAGTGCAGCAAGGTGGGCAGAGAACTGGTATAGACCATGTTGTAGAGGAAGTTTGAGAGCTTCCCGCCGGGAATATCCTCGATTTCCTCCAGGGGATCGGAGCGCAGCTTCTCCCGCTGGATAAGTTCATCCGCGAACGGCTCAAAACGAAGATGGCGGGCTTCCAACTTGTAAAGGGAGGATTCCGGCAACACCCGGGCCAGCAGGGTCTTGGCCATCACGGCCGGTTTAGCCTTCCAACCAACTTTACTGAGGATGGCCGCCACTTCAGGCCAGAATCCTTTCCTTCCAGCCAGATCTGCCAGATGTCTGTATTGCGCGTGCCGGTAGCCCCCGGTGAGTTCGTCGCTGCCCTGCCCGTCCAAAAGAACCTTGACCCCGCTCTCCCCCGCCATCTTCATCACCGCGTATTGCGCGGCAAAACCTGCTCCGGCAGGCAGGTCATTGAACCAGGTAACTTCATCGAACCATCCCGCCGCCTCTTCCGCGGAAGGTGAAACAAAATGTGAGACCGCCCCGCTGGCCTCAGTCACTTCCCTTATCCACTGGCGTTCATCGAGCCCCGCAGGTTCAGCAAACCAGGAAGAAAAGGTTTTGATCGGCTTAGCCCCTTTTCTTGTCGCGGTGCAAACGATGGCGGATGAATCCAGGCCACCGCTCAGGCAGGCCCCCACCTCGGCATCAGAACGCAGTTGCCATCTTACTGCCCGCTCAAAAAGCTCCCGGTATCTCTGGACTGCTTCATCCAGACTCAAGCGGCTGCTTTCAAAGCTACTGGCATCCAGCCTGTGATACCTTTCCAGCCTCACCTGGCCGTCTTTGGCAATCAGATTGCTTCCCCCCGGCAGGGCGTGGATTTGCCGCCAAAACGTCTCCGAGCCATACACCTGGAACGAATTGACCTTCATCGAACGCCAGATCATCTGCCAGTTCAGTTCTTTGTCAACTCCGCTGGCCAGGAGCTGCTTGATCTCGGAGGAGAAAAACAGTTGCCCCCCATGCTCACAATAGTAGAAAGGCTTCACTCCGAAGCGGTCACGGGAGCAGAACAGCAGCTTCCGCGCCTCATCCCACAAAGCAAAAGCCCAGACACCGTTGAACCGCTTCACGCAGTCTTGCCCCCAGGCCTCATAAGCCGCGAGGATCACCTCGGTATCGGAGTTGCTGTGGAACTGGTAACCCTGGCTGCTGAGTTCTTCGCGCAGTTCGATGTAATTATATATTTCGCCGTCACAAACTATGTGCAGGCCCCGTTCCTGGCAACTCATGGGTTGATGGCCGCCCACACTCAGGTCGAGGGTCGCCAGCCTGCGGAACCCCAAACCGAGTTGTGCCCGCAGTCCATGTTCCAGTTGCGGCAGAAGCGCGCTCAGCTCCTCTGGGGAATCCTTGGCGGCAAAATGCCGGGCGTTGTTTTCGGACACGCAGAGGTAGCCGCCGTCATCCGGGCCGCGATGCCAGATCATTTCAGTCATCTCTTCCAGAAGGCGGGTATCGATCCGCTTGCCTGCGTCCAGGCTAAATATTCCAGCTATACCGCTCATAATGGCGAAGCAGTAAATTGCGGAGATGCTTTCAGTCAAGGATTTTCCGCTTGACTCCCATGCCCGCTTTGTGCAAGATGCTTTTCATTATGCGAACCGGAAAGATCATCGACATCGAATGCCGCTGCGGTTTTCTCCTCTTCCGCTATTTCAAAGCGGGAAAGGGCAGGCTGATCAAGTGCATGATTGGCAGGCTAAGTGAAGACAACGTAGGCCTGAGCGGCGCTCCGACCTTCTCCAGACCCCTCTGCCCCGCCTGCAAGAAAGAACTGGGCATCATCATGATGATCCACGGAGAGCCCGCCCTCAAGCTCAATCAGGGCACGATCAAGAGCATCCGGATCTGATTTCCGCCCTCCAGACAGCAGACCAAAACAAGAAAAAACTTGCCAGAAAGCTCCCCACCCGATAATCAGGCACAAATAGCTTGAGAGGTGCCTCATGCCCGCAAGATTCCGTTTGATACTTGTGTTTGTATTTATTCTGTCAGCCGCCGCGCTGCCCGCTTTGCATTTTGCCCGTTGGAGCACGTCAATGGGTTCATTCACCGCCCACATCTACGACCAGGAGACCCCCATCACCTCCTCCAACTTCATCCAACTGGCAAACAGCGGATTTTACAATAACCTCATCTTCCACCGCGTAGTTGCGGGCTTCGTGATCCAGGATGGCTGCCCGCTCGGAACCGGTTACGGCGGCCCCGGCTGGACCATCCCCCTGGAGATATATCCGGGGTTCCACCACGACCAGGCTGGCATGCTGGCGATGGCGCGCTCCTCCAATCCCAATTCCGCCGGTTCACAATACTACTTCACCCTTGCCCCCGCGCCCCATCTGGACGGGAACTACGCCATATTCGGCAAGGTGGTTGAGGGCCTGGACGTGGTGCTCGCCATCGGCTCCGTGCCCGTTGACAACAACGACCGCCCCCTCACCCCCGTCACCATCGACACCCTGCGCATGCTCGATCTGTCCATCGCAAGCCTCACCCCACCAGATTCAGACACGGTGCACGCCAATTCCGGCGAATCCCTGATGTTTGTTGTGGAAGCCTACTCCCAAAACCATGTGCTGAGCTACCTTTGGCTGGTGGATGGAGTGGTTCAGGAAGGCAGCCAGGATTTTCTCTTTGAATGCGCTTTCAGCGGGACTGGAGAGCACAGCGTAGAGTGCGTGGTATCCAATCCAGAGTGGAGCCACACCATCCACTGGGATGTCTATGCCGAATCCACCGGAGTGGATGAGCAGGTGCTTGCACCAGACCTGAGATTGGTTGCCTCACCCAATCCCGCCAAAAACGGGGTGACGCTCAAGCTTCAGGCAGGACAAATTACCCTGAGCCAGGTCTCTGTGTATGACATCAAGGGACGCCTGCTGCGTAGCGTGGATTTGCGTGCCAGATCAAGCCAGGAATGGTTTTGGGATGGCACCGACCAACAGCGCCGGAAAGTAGCGCCCGGCGTTTACCTCCTCAAGGCGGAAACCCGGCAGGGAACCCTGTGGCGCAAGTGCGTCCTGCGCTAAGGCTCCTCAGTCCGCCCTCTTAGTTTGATCCCTGCCTGACAGCCAATTGATGTCCGGCCAATTCTCCGTCCAGCGATTGGTCAGCGTTCAATAAGCTATCAGTGAGCGAAGAGCGTATCAGGACGCAGAGACGAAGCCGGTCTGATCAAGTAGGACAAGTGATGCAGAATGGTTTCCTTTCGCCTTGTTTCACCATTCCACCATTCCATCTTTCCACGACCCTTTCAGACATAGCACCTATATATTATGAGGGGGTGGTTCTCATTTGCATCACCCTCTCCAGCCTGGGTCTTCCTGGGGTCAACCTTATAATTTATAAGGTTGACCTAAGGATGATGGCTCCAAAGCCGGTAGCAGCAAAGGAGGGCGGTATGAAGGAGTTTGCGGAATGTATCGGTTAATTTATGCGGTTGTCAAGGAAACAATGCCGATTGTTTTTGGACTGGATTCTTGTTCCGAGGCTAACTTGGTTGCGTGGGCACTTGGTTCACGCAGATAAACGCGGATAAAAGGCACAGATTGACGCGGATTGGGGTAATGCGATGAGGTTCCGGGATTTGGTGTTTTTGCTGGACGCTTGTCCTTATCCTGTTTTAATTCGTGTTAATTTGTGTAATTTGTGGACATTTATAAAGGACTGGATCCCGGCTCGCAGGCCGGGATGACTTGGAATATAGTATGTTTTGGTTTGTTTCGTGGTCTCGTGATAAGTGCATCAGAATGGGTTTATATTAGATTGGCGGCATATTTAACTTGACAAGTTAAGCACTCAGACTATACTGTATCAAATAGAAGAGTAATTCATTATCAAAGTAATGACCATTTAAAATTAAAGGAGAGAAAAATGAAAAACCTCAGATTTCTCAGCATTTTGGCTATTCTGCTGGTGGCTTCCCTCGTCTTGATATCCTGTTCCAAAGACGATAAAAAGCCAACAGCGCCCCCCACTCCCGATTTTGAAGAATATTACATTCAATCAAGCCTGTGGAACTATCAACATGTATTGTGGTTTGATCTACAATATCAGGACGATGTCAGTGGCTTGGCAGACGTATTTGTGAGCATGAGCGCCAGAGGCGAGGATGATGCCAACTACAGCCTCATCATCGGTGCCAGGGAAATCGATTTTGGCGTAGTGACATCTTACACCAAAGGTAAGATTTACTCTTGGGGAGAGATTGGATTAAGTACCGACCAGCCTGTTTCCTACAAGATCAACAAAATCGTCAACGGCGTTCCCCAAGTCGTTTACCAAGGCTCTGTAACCGCCCTGCCCAAGAAGATCAATGTGGCAACCTGGCCGCCATTCAATGAAAATATGAACTATGCTCCCTCTTGGGACATCGATCTGGAGCCGAATTTCCACGTGATTGAAGCCTACGCTGGAAATTGGGAAAACTGTGGCACTTTTGTCAGACAGATCCCCGGAAGCGGACGGAATTACACTCTTTATAAATCATTCTGGGAACCCTTTGGAAATGTGACTAATTTCACCTTTGGCATCAACGCCATATCTTTCGAACTTCAGCATAAATACAAAGTACTGATCGTGGGTAATTCGAATACCTCGTATGATTGGAATGATGTTGAAGAAGGCAATGGTCAAGCCCCCAGGAAGCCGGGATCACAGTTCCGCTTCATGGACAAGATCGAACAAGAGATTGTCAAATAGCGGATAGAGAATAAGTAATAATACAGGCCCGCTGCTGAAGTGGGCCTTTTTTTGCATGTAACCACGGCAGCAAGAGAACAAGGATTGACTTTTTGGAACAACACAGCAACTCGAAGCACACCAGCGCCATAGCCATGTTTTCCGGCGGTCTGGACAGCATCCTGGCGGTAAAATGGATGCAAAACCTGGGCTTTCGGGTGTATGCGGCGCATTTCACCGCGCCCTACCTTCCACCCGAAAAAGCCATACATTATGCGCGGGAGAACGGCATAGAACTTATCGTTAGGGACATCACGGCGGAGCATCTGCAAATGATGCAAAACCCCGTCCACGGCTTTGGAAAGCACCATAATCCCTGCATCGACTGCCACGGCCTGATGTTTCGCATGGCGGGAAAGTTGATGGAAGAACTGGGGGCGGACTTTCTGATCTCGGGCGAAGTGCTCGGGCAGAGGCCGATGTCCCAGCATCGCAATGCCCTGCGAGCAGTGGAGAAACTGAGCGGTTACGGCGATCTCATCGTCAGGCCGCTTTCCCAAAAACTGCTTGAGGATACCAAGCCGTTGCGCGAGGGATGGGTTGACAAAGCAACGCTGTTGGATATCAGCGGGCGCAGCCGGAACCGGCAAATGGCGATGGCGGCGGAGATGGGGATCACCTATCCCGCTCCGGGAGGTGGCTGCCTGCTTACGGACAGGAGCTATACGCTTCGCTTGAGGGAACTGCTGGACAGGGGCGAGGGCAGCCCCGAAAACATCAGGCTGCTGCGCTGGGGCAGGCATTTCCGCCTGGCAGACGGCATAAAGCTGATCGTGGGAAGAAACCAGGCAGATAATGAAGGCCTGCAGCGGGAAGCTTATCACGGCATCTATCTGAAGCTGAGGGATTGGAAAGGGCCTCTGGGGCTGCTGACCAGCGGGGAGGTTTCCGGCGACCTTCTGGCCAGGGCCGCGTCCATTGTCCTGAGTTATAGTGGCAAGGCCACATCTCCAGCCTATGTCAAGTATGGAATTGACAACAACTGCGACCAGGAAATTTTGGTTGGGAAACTTGGAGAAGCCGAGTTGAAACAAGACATGATTGCATACGATTAGGAGTGAGCGATGCTCAAAGTGGAAAACCACATCTTATTACCGGGATTTGAGACCAACACCTGGCTCTTGTGGGATGACGAGAGCGGTGAAGCGCTGTTGATAGATCCCGCCGCCCCATCTGAAGAGCTTTTAAGCAGGATCGCGGAGCTTAAACTGCGCGTCCTGAATATAGTCAACACCCACGGCCACGCTGATCATATCGGCGGCAACAAGTTCTTTAAAAGCAAGCTGCAAGCTCCGGTCATGATCCATCCAGCCGACGCCGGAATGCTTGTCGATAATAAAAAGAATTTCAGCGAGTATCTGGGCGCGCCCCTGGAAACAATGGCAGCGGATATTATGGCGGATGAGCAAACCCAACTGAAACTGGGAACTCATCCCATAACCCTGCTCCACACGCCAGGACACACGCCTGGCGGCATCTGCCTCCTGGCAGGCAAGTTTCTGATCAGCGGAGACACGCTCTTTGAACTGAGCATCGGACGCACCGATTTCCCAGGCGGCAGCCATAGTCAGCTAATCCGCTCCATCAAGGAAAAGCTCTTTATTCTGCCCGACGATGTGGTCGTCTGCCCCGGGCATGGCCCCCGCACCTCTATAGGCATGGAACGCAAAAACAATCCCTTTGTGAGATGAAGATGAAACACGGCATGGTTCTTATTCTGGATTTCGGCTCCCAATACACCCAGTTGATAGCCAGGGCGATACGCTCTCTGCAAGTGTATTGCGAGATACATCCCTTCGATCTGAGCGCGGCTGAGATCAAGAAGCTTTCCCCCCAGGCGGTGATACTTTCCGGCAGCCCCTTCAGCATTAACCAAAGCAACGCCCCCCGGCCGAATCAAATCATCTGGGAACTTGGCGTGCCCATCCTGGGCATCTGTTACGGCATGCAACTGGTTATAGATCACTATGGCGGCAGGACCGAACATCTCAACGCGAGGGAATATGGCTTCACTGGCTTGACGATCAGCGAAAAAGGCAGACTTCTGGAAGGCTTGCAGGACAAGGAGCAGGTCTGGATGAGCCACGGGGATTCGGTGTCGCAGTTGCCGGCTGGCTTTCGTGTCCTGGCAAACACTCCGGGAGCCCCTTACGCGGTGATCGAGCATGAAAGCGAGGCTGTTTTCGCTTTGCAGTTCCATCCGGAGGTGGTGCACACCACCAACGGCAAAACCATCCTGGGCAATTTTATCCTGAAAATAGCCAACTGCAAGCAGGATTGGACGCCGGAATCGTTCATCTCGGAATCCATCTCCCGCATCAGGGAACAGACAGGCGACCAGAAAGTGATACTGGGTCTCAGCGGAGGAGTGGATTCCTCTGTGGCAGCCCTGCTTCTCTACCGGGCTATTGGTGACAGGCTCATCCCCATCTTTGTTGACAACGGTTGTATGCGCTACATGGAAGCGGAGCGGGTGCGCGAGGTGTTTTCCCGGATACCGGGTTTTGAGCTGCGCTGCGTGGATGCTTCCGATCTGTTCCTCAGCAGGCTCAAGGGTGTAAAGGATCCGGAAAGCAAGCGCAAGATCATCGGCACCACTTTCATCGAGGTTTTTGAACAGGAAGCTGAGAAATATGACGATGTTGGTTTTTTGGCGCAGGGAACGCTATATCCGGATGTGATCGAGAGCGTATCCGCAAACGGCCCCTCCGTCACCATCAAGAGCCATCACAACGTGGGCGGCTTGCCTGAAAAGATGAACCTGGAACTGGTCGAACCTTTCCGGGAGCTATTCAAGGACGAAGTGCGTGAAGTTGGCAGGGAACTGGGTTTGCCCCAGGAACTCATCCAACGCCATCCCTTCCCCGGCCCCGGGCTGGCAGTGCGGATACTTTCCGCGGTGGATAAGGAAAAAGTGAGCCTGCTGCAGAAAATTGACGAGATCTATATCAACGAATTGCGCAACTGGGGCCTGTATGACAAGACCTGGCAGGCTTTCGCGGTGCTCCTGCCCGTGCAAAGCGTGGGGGTGATGGGAGATGAGCGAACCTATGAAAACGTCTGCGCTTTGAGGGCTGTGGACAGCGTGGATGGCATGACCGCCGACTGGACCGAGCTTCCCTTTGCCTTCCTGAAGAAGGTCTCAAACCGCATCATCAATGAAGTGAAAGGGGTGAACCGGGTTGTCTATGATATCAGCTCCAAACCGCCTGCCACTATCGAGTGGGAATAAGCATTCCGCTTTTACTTTTATGACCGTTAAGGTCGAGAGCCTGTTCGCGATCAATTCCATTGACAAGTGAAGCGGCTGTATGGGAATGGATTTCCAGAAATAAAGAGGTATAAATGCGTCCGGACAAACAAGAGATAGTTGAAATGCTAAGCCTGACGGATAAAAGTCAGATCGAAGCCCTGTATAAAAAAGCTTATGAGGTCAAGAAGCAATATGTGGGAACCAAGGTCTATTTCCGGGGCATAGTGGAGCTTAGCAATGTCTGTTCAAAGAATTGCTACTATTGCGGCATCCGTTCCGGCAATACCAGGGTCGGGCGCTATACGATTTGCAAGGAAGAGGTGCTGGCAGAGGCAAAATGGTGTCACGAGCAACGCTATGGCTCCATTGTGTTGCAGGCGGGAGAACGGGAAAGCAAGGCCTGGACAGACTTTATCACCGAGCTGATCCTGGGAATCAAAGAAATCAGCGGCGGCAAATTGGGTATTACTTTGTCTATGGGAGAGCAGACGGAAGATGTTTACCGCCAGTGGTGGGAAGCTGGAGCGCACCGCTATTTGCTGCGCATCGAAACCTCTGATCCGGATCTTTACACCACCCTCCATCCATCCAATCACTCCTATACCCGTCGTTTGGAGTGCATTCGCACCCTGAAAAAACTGGGATATCAAACTGGAACGGGAGTAATGATCGGGCTGCCAGGACAAACTGCGGAGCATCTGGCGGGAGATATTCTGTTCTTTTACGATGAAGATATCGACATGCTGGGTATGGGGCCTTTTATCCCTCATCACGACACCCCTTTGGGTTATTTGATCGGTACCTACGATCCCGAACAAGCCCTGACAGGGGGCCTGAAGATGATCGCGGCCTGCCGCATCGCGCTCAGGGATGTAAACATCGCCTCCACGACAGCGCTGCAAGCCTTGATGCCAACAGGACGCGAATTGGGTTTATTGGCCGGGGCGAACATTATCATGCCCAATATCACCGATACCAGCTATCGGGATGGCTATCAGCTCTATGAGGGAAAACCTGGTTTGGATGAAAACGCATGCTCCAGCAGAGATAATCTGGAACAGAGCATCCTGTCCATTGGAGAGTCCATCGGATACGATGAATGGGGAGATTCCCGCCACTACAAAGGAAAATCTCAGAGCCCAACAGATAACCCATCTTAACAAGTGTTGAGCATCTAAGTATCCATACCATTCAAAACTGCGAGTGGATTGGAAATTGATATATCACGCATCCCCCCGAAATTTTAGCAGCGATGTCTGGCAATAGCGTTCAGTAGTGTTGTTCAGGCATTGGGAACTCTGAAAATTGGCATAGGGGTAAACCGCTAAAAGTCTACTTTGCAATCAATTCC
>Ga0209718_1000100_pt1 | contig 123874 bp, 118 predicted proteins | sample AD_JPNAS1_MetaG_FD_184420 | JGI IMG/M metagenome (GOLD analysis project Ga0209718, IMG submission 184420) | Active sludge microbial communities of municipal wastewater-treating anaerobic digesters from Japan - AD_JPNAS1_MetaG (SPAdes) (version 2) | ecosystem: Engineered > Bioreactor >...
GAATCTTCGGACAGGGGTTCGATTCCCCTCACCTCCACCAAATCAAATACCATCTATTGATAAAAGGAATTTTGTCAGCAGGTGGTTTTTTGTTTGTCAAAAAGTGCTTGATTTAAGCCGCTTTCGGGCTTTGTGCTTTTCGCTTTGTAGCAATAGTTGGTGTATTAGAGTTGCCGTTTTCGGAGGATACTTGACACGAACTTGTGGCTGCCAAGTGCTTATTTTTAACGATTAGACCTCTGGGGGTGTGCATCTTTTAACGATTTACCTTGTAATCGTTAAAAGATACTGTTAAGGCAAAAAAAACAGCCCGCCGATTGGCGAGCCGTAAATAGTTGAATGTTAAGCTGTGACTTCCGAGCCGTTTTTGAATCTAAATGTCATTGCGCCATCTTGGTTGACCGTCACTTGGTCGATTACAGCAAGCCACAGTTTTTCGTCAAACTCAGCTATGGCAAGCGGTCGGCTCTCAATGTCTTTGATGAAGCCTTCGATGATTTTGCCCTTGCCAAGGCGCTCTCGCTTGATCGCTTCCAACTCATCGACTTGCTTTGAAGCTTTATGGTGGCGTTCGAGATAGGCGTTGTTACGCTCCGTCCATTCCTTCTGGTCTACCGCCGATCGGGCATTTTCATAAATTGCCTTTCTGGATAGTTCGGTAACAACCTCAATCTCACGGAACAATTCGGCAAGTTCTGTATCAATTGCCGTGGTGTCACAAAAGACATTTTGAGCAAGTCGGCAGTCTTCAATCAGCTCATCGCGGTTATGCATTAGTTGATTGAATGCGGCTAAAAACCTTTCCTTGATCACTTCCTCGGTGATATGTGGCGTCTGGCATCCCTTTCCGGGGTTTCCGAGCCGTTTGTATTTATCATTACACTGCCAGACTTCTTTGCGGTAGGTCTTGTCGCCCTTATAACTGCCCCAGACCTTCTTGCCAAAGCGGCCGCCACAATCCGCGCAGATAAGTCGGGATGCAAATATACTCGTGCTGCTCGTGGGTCTGCCGAGGTTCTTACGTCGCTCTATTTCAAGCTGAACGGCGTCGAACTCATCAGGTTCGATAATGGCGGGATGGCTGTTCTCGACGTAATACTGCTGAACCTGTCCTTCGTTCTTGACCATTTTCTTCGTGAGGAAGTCTGCACAGAAAGTCTTTTGCAGTAGGGCATGGCCTTTATATTTCTCGTTGGTCAGGATTGATTGAACCACCGCCGTTTGCCACGTTTTCTTACCTGCAGGTGACGGAATGTTATGACATTCGAGGTGTTTGGCAATTGCCGAGAATGTCTTGCCCTCCATGTAGAGACGAAAGATGAGGCGAACAATTTTTGCTTCGGCAGGAACTATTTGCGGTAGGCCGTCCTCACCTTTCTCGTAGCCGAGGAATTGTTTGTACGGAAGGCTGACCTTGCCGTCCGCCATTCGCTTGCGCTGACCCCAAGTCACATTCTCTGAAATGGAGCGGCTTTCTTCCTGCGCCAAACTGCTCATAATTGTAATAAGTAACTCGCCTTTGGAATCCAGCGTATAGATGTTCTCTTTTTCAAACCAGACTTCCACGCCTTTTTCCTTGAGTTTGCGAACGGTTGTGAGACTATCTACTGTGTTTCTGGCAAAGCGACTGACTGATTTTGTGACGATGAGGTCTATGCCGCCCTCCAGAGCATCAGCTACCATCTGATTGAAGCCATCGCGTTTCTTGGTGGTGACCGCAGAAATCCCTTCGTCCGTGTAGACGGTCACAAATTCCCAGTCTTCTCGGCTATGGATGAATTTTGTGTAGTAATCAACCTGCGCTTCATAGCTTGTAAGCTGCTCGTCGCTGTCGGTGGAAACCCTTGCGTAAGCCGCCACGCGACGCTTGACAGCGTTCGACTTTGACTGCGCCGACAAAGCTGGAGCGGTGGCAGGGATAACTCGTATATTAGCCATTGTCCGTACCTCCCAGCGCCCGTTCTCTTGCGGTTTGCCGCATCTCGTCAGTCCAGCTCTCTCGTCGGGAGCGATTTTCCCATGTAGATGTTTGCTCTGTGCCGTCTTTAAAAGTAAATACCAGGACGCCGTCGTCGGGGACTGCTATCGCTGTGATCTTCCCCGATAATACATCGGGGTCGTACACAGCAAGCCCTAACACTTCGGTGCATTTCTCTTTGAGTATGTCCTCGGGTATTCGCTTGGCGGCACATTCGTGCTTTCCTCGGTAAGTGTAGGTAGCGCAAGCCCAAACCACCTTGGCATATTTTGTGCCCACGCCGCTTACCTTTTTGCGGAATTTTGCTCCACACTTTTTACAGGTGATTAGTCCCGAAAATTCGCTGAATGTCAGCTTCCGGGGATGATTAGCTTTTGCTGCCCGCCGGGCCATCTCAATCTGAACCGCCTCGAAGGTCTCGCGGTCGATAATAGCTTCATGTGAACCCTCGACATAGTATTTCGGCAGCTCACCGCTGTTTGACTTCCATTGCTTTGTAAGGTGGTCAGTGATAAAGCCCTTTTGCAAGCACGTATCACCGATGAATTTCTCGTTCCCCAGAATAGAGCCTATGGTGCTTTCTGACCAGCGACCACCGCACTTGGTGGGTACTCCGAGCCGAATCAGCTTCTTCATAATCGCATTTTTACCAAGTCCCGATAAATAGTCGGCGAATATCATTCGCACGACCTCGGCTTCTTCGGGAATAATGGTTAACTTGAAGTCCTTATAGTCAAACCCGTAAATGCGGATGTTGTTGGAGGGCTTGCCCTCCTTGAAATCTTTTCTGATACGCCACTTTTGGTTTTCGCTGACAGAGCGGCTTTCCTCTTGTGCGTAGCTTGCAAGGATGGTGAGCATTAACTCTCCGTCTCCTGAAAGTGAGTGCAGGTTTTGCTCCTCAAAATATACGCCGACGCCGAGATTCTTAAGTTCCCGTACAGTTTCAAGCAATGTGACTGTATTTCTCGCAAAGCGACTGATAGACTTCGTGAGGATGAGATCGATGCGTCTCGCACGGCAGTCGGCAAGCAGTCGCTGGTATTCAGGTCTTGAATCCTTCGTGCCGGTTTCCGCTTCGTCGGTATACACGCCGACATACTCCCATTCAGGTTTGCCCTGTATCAGATTGCTGTAGTAGCTGACCTGAGCGGCAAGGGAATGGAGCATTTCATCTTTACCGCAGGAAACACGAGCGTAGGCTGCGACCCGTTGTCTGGTCGGCAATGGCGCCGTTTGTTCAACTTTTGTTATCTTTCTGCCCATAATGGCCTCCTTTCGCATTACCATATATCACTCTTTTTTCCTTACATAGCAAGTCATTTTCGAGGAATATACTGCACGAGGATAAACCATACTTTTGGGCAAGTATTGCATCTATTGACTGCAGGTCATCATCAGAAATGATGCCATTTGCGTGCCAGTTTTTAAACACCGCCATAGCTGACTTGTAGCGGAGGATTGCTTCGTCTTTACTCATGGCAAGCCCTCCGTGACTGCCCAAAACAGGCGCGGGAACAGTATCGCCGACGTGCGTTACCATAGCTTTCAAACTCCGTGCCACAGATCGGGCATACGAAATGATATAAGGCTCTGCGGTTCACGGCCTCAGGGTGTGCCTTCCACCAAGCCATACGGCACTTGTCCGAACAGAACCGTTTCTGCTTAGAACCCCGCATGTGCTGAAGTGGAATGCCGCAGTTGGCACAGGCATCAGTATCTACGGGTAGTTCTTGGTTTATCGAAACGCTGATGTTATTTCGGCGGCAGTAGGACTTGACGGTGTTTTCGGACATACCGAGATCGGCAGCGATAGCGGCATAGCTGTTACCTTTACTACGTAAGTATTCGATCCGCTCTTTTTGAGCAGTAGTCATATGCTTTCCTCCATTCGGAGGGGAAATAAAAAGCGCCCCTCTACCGTCTACAGACAGAAGAGGGGCACTTGCGTACCAGCATATGCTGGTTATTCGGTTTTGATGAAAGCATCCGTAAATCCCGCCGCCTTGACTCTTTTTAGCATGGCATCAGCATTGGCTTTGACGGCGTAAGCACCGACTTGTACACGGTACAGCTTTTTCGGTTCAGTTGGGGTGGGAGGCTTTGACGGTTCTGTTGCCGTGAGTAGCCTTTTGACCTCTGCTCTAAATGTATCCATTGACTTGCCGTGCTTCGGAAACCAGTGACCTGGATCGGCATGGTTACTGGCGATGCCGCGTTTATGCCCCTCGTAATGACCGATAATAACGCCATCTGCCATCGGGTCGAGATTATACTCCTTGCAGAGATAGGCACACAGTTCGGTGGCTTCCTTGTAGACTGCGTTGAAATAGGCTTTGTCGGTTAGGCCATCCTCGCAGATTTCAAAACTTGTGTGACTGTCATTGACCGATCCTTTTGAGCCGGAAGCCCCATGCCAACCGCGATGATTCCACGGCAGTGTCTGATAGGTAGCAATACTGCCATCAGCCAGTTTTCCGATGAAGCCATGTACGCAGACCTGCCGACCGTCCGGTTTGTCTTGATTCCAGTGGTTGTTATATTGATTCTTGCCAAGCAATCCATCGTCCGGACCCACATAACGACGCAGATTCGGATTGTTCGCGCCGGTGGAGTGAACCATAATGCCTTTGACAGTAATAGTCCTGCCAGCCTTGTAGCAGGCGTTGTTTGTGAATATCAATTTTCGTAGATTCATTTCTGTTCATCCTTTCCATGAAGTTGTGCCAGCACATCTTTTAACTTGGCAGGCACGGGTAACCCAATAGCCGTGGCATTCTCAACGAGAGAAATTCCCTCATTAGCAATGTAGAAGAAGATAATCGCCGTCCGAAGTGGTGCTCCCGTGCCGCCGAGCAGATAGGTGTCGATGAGATGACCAATGCCGACCACAAGGAATAGCGCTACCTTCTTGGCGATACCCTGCGCTCCGATTCTGCTGGACAGTTTTTTCTCCACAATTGCCCGAAGCACGCCCGTGATGTAGTCGACGACCACGAAGGCGATAAGCGCATAAAGGAAGCCGTCCAATCCGCCCAAAAACCAGCCAAGTGTACCTCCGATGGCTGCAAATGCAACCTGAATCCAGTTCCAAATCTCTTTCATTTTCGTTTTACCTCCTGTTTTTTGCATAAAAAACGCCTGCTGAATATGCAGGCGCGAATGCCAATATGAATGATTACTCTTTAACTCTGTTTCGGGAGTGCCTCCCAAAGCCGCAAGTCTTCCTGACCGAGTGACCATAGGGCAAAACCACGCAACCGCCATCGGTATGCCGCTTCATTTGCCCAGTAGACAATCGAGTCCACGTCTTGGTAGTAGACAATTCCAAAACCATCCCCATCACCGAGGAATACCCTCGAACACCAGACGTTGATGTCGCGTAGCGTAAATTTTGCTGTGTAGTCAGCGTTGCATGGAATGTATAGCATTGCTGAATGCACGAAGTCATAGTCCATAGAGATATCCTCGCTTCGGGTAGCGGATTCCTCCACATCTGAGGTAAGTGTGAATACCTCGAATTCACTGTCCCATGTCACGCTACTCCGGGCGATTCTGCCGTAGTTTTCGGTGGTACCATTTGGCATCGTTACATCAAAGGCTTCATACGGCTCGTAAGTCCAGGCATCGCCTAAACGCAGAAGTTCACACTTGATTTCATTGTCCGACTGAATGCCGCAATAACCGCTTGTCGGTGATACCGTGGCTGTGAAGCGGAGGGTGTTACTGTTGCCGGAATAGACCCTCACGCGGTTGCCGCGTTTCCTCATTTCGATGAGATACATATTGGGGTTTGTACGGATGTCGGTGGCAGGTGTTTTAGCGTAAGCTGCACCATAACTGCCGAGCAAAATAGAGTCTTGATAGAGTTCCACTCGCTCAGTGTCGATGCTGATACAACAGAAGATGTCGCCGATAAATACCCCGGCGCGCCCGCTCCCGTTGTGAGGGAAGGCAAGCCGTGCTCGAAGGTGAACGTCGGAGAAATCGTCATATCTCCAGGCAAGCTGGCCACTACCTTCCAGCTGTGAATAAACCCTGCCGGACGCATATTCATCGCTTCGCCAGACTGCCCAACTGCCTGAAAGTGTAGTCCAGTAAGTACTTTGCAGCGTGATGGGGTCTCGGAAGTCCTCATACCACACCAGAGCCGAGTCGGGTTTTCGCCGTAAAATCTCGGTGGTCAGCTTGAAGCCTTTGTCCGGCACAGCCATATTCCCGTTCACGTCCTTGAAGCTACGAGGAGAGAGTTCAAAGGTAGCCGAACCTGCCGAGGGCTGTTCAGAAAACGATGAGCAAAGACGAAAGCCATATAACTGCGCGCCCACCACACCACCATCAACGGTGATGGTATGTTCGCCTGCCGATATGCTGCGTCCTTTAGCAAGAATCGCCCAGAAGGTGCTTCTCCAATACGGCCACCATAGGCGGTTTTCGTAAAAGCCGACCGGGGAACCGTCAAGGGAGATGTTGATACCGTTCTTATCCCAATACGGATAGCAGATACGGACGGCGACATCATAAATTCCCGATTGTGGAACGGTAAAATCGTAGGTCGCTGTACCCGTTTCGGATGAGAGCGTAATCATGCCGTTGCCGATCACCACGCCCTCTGTGTAACTATCCGGCTCTCCGTCACGGTCAATATAGATTGTGCCAAACTCTGCCTTTTGTGTTTTGCCGTAGCAAGTTAAGTATCGACGGCGGTTGTATGTTTCCCCGATTATTGGAGCTTCTCGGCTGGTTGCATCGCCACCCTCAGCATAATCGTAGACTTGAGGGAGCATATACGGTACTTGATCGTAATCGTCCCAGTAGGCAAGCCACGGTATCATTGGCTGCGGAGGAGCATTACCCGTGAAGTTATAGCCGCCCTCCGCCCATATTTTGGCGGCGTAATAGGTAAGCGACACGCCACGATACGTCTGGCCGAGGTCGGCAGGGTTTGCATATATCTGCCACTCCCAACCGTAACCCGGCAAACCCATATAAATCTTTTGCGGATTCATTACTTTGGCGGCATAATCATAAACACCGACAAGCCAGTCTCGTGGAGAGACAGGACCCGGTGCGCTGCCTGCCCAGGCCATACCGTATGACATAATTGCTGCCGTGTCACAGTAAGCATCGAGATCGGCATAGACGCACCAGTTCTCGCCGCCGACTGAGCCTTGGACGCCCGTCATACCGGGCAAACAGATATTGACCAGCTTGGCAGGATTGTACGCTTTGACGGTTTGGTAAATGTCGCTGAAGAGAATATTTGCCGCATCCTTGTTCTCATATCCACCGCCGCGTTCCAAGTCGATATCCACACCGGCACACCACGGATATTTCTGCATGATACGCACCAATTCGGAGAGAAACTTCGTCTTTGCGCCACTTTCGTTATTTCGTAGAGCAGTGAAGATAGAAGCTGCGCCGTGGTTCATTACAGTGAGAAACCACCGCACTTTAGGCCATTTATTGATGTACGGCATCATGCCGGATATCGGCGTTCCTGTTTCGGTTATCGTTCCTGTTATGGCCACCTCGAAGGTGAAGATGCCGACGGCTTCATAGCGGTCACCGTAATTGTTCAAGGCTTGGTGCATTCGGGTGTTGCCCATGAACGACCATATCATGCACTTCTTGCCCTTAAGATAATCCCTGCTCATAGACGCGGATCTCCTTCCATCATTTCTACATATTCGAGGTAGACCCTCGCTGATTTTCCGTTTTCCAGCTTCACGTGGTGCTTGCTGTCGTAAGCGGCGGTACATTGGTAAAATCCATCCTTTGGCGTGGGATTGCCATTTCGCAGACATTCCCTTGACACAGCTTTTAAGGCAAATTCATCACCCGCATTTACCGCCGATGTAAATTTGCACTTATGCGAACCCATACCTTGTGAAATTTCAATGCTTCCCGCCGCCATTGGCTGTTTAGGATAGACATATAAGTCAAGACCCGCCGAGGTTTCCCCGGTGTTGAAGAGAACGAGGGTCGCGCCGCCACGCACCACGGCATTTTGGTAGCGAGGAGCATTCCCGCTACCTTGAAGCATGGTCGAAGTGTGCGGTGTATAGCCTGTCAGTTTGTCGCCCTCCTGAAGCTGAAGGTCGGTGAAGTAAATCTCGCCCGTGCAATCGGCGATGAGGGGACGGAGGGTTACGCTTACAATTCGCTTTTCCTCTTTGAGTTTTAGTACTTCCGCAAAGCGGATGAAGTTGTTGATTATCTTTGCCACCTCCTCCGAAAACGGTGCATAGCTCAAATGCGAGTGTGTACAAATGCTGAATTTGACAACATAGCCTATTTATTTTATAATGAAAACCAATCTATATTTGGAGGCTTGAATACACCTATGAGTGGAATCTTTCGGACTCGTCAATAAGGTGCACTAAACAAACGGAAGCGTAAAATACTCTTCCTTTAGTTTTGTGCACTTTTTTTCGACCCGAATAGAATCGAAAGAGGTGTATTTTTTATGTCCAAAAATAGAAACCAAGGGCAAAATCCGCCCATTTGTGTATCCCAAAATTACCTGACCAGCTACAAAACAATAAAAAAATTGCTTCATAAAACCAGTATCACCGCAGGTGATCATGTGATTGAAATAGGCCCCGGTAAAGGCCATATTACTGGTTTACTCCTTGAAAACTGCCAGAAAGTAAGCGCTATTGAAGTTGACAAAAAGCTTTATGGAAGGCTTCTTGAAAAATTCAGTGATGCCGAAAACCTCGACCTTTATCATCAGGACTTCCTGCAATGGCGGCTTCCTGCTTCTGTGGACTATAAGGTTTTTGCAAACATTCCTTTTTTCCATACCACCAGCATATTGCGCAAGCTGACGGAAAGCAAAAACCCACCAACAGAAGCATGGTTAACGATGGAAAAGGGTGCGGCCAAGCGTTTCATGGGAACCTCGCGTGAAAGCCTGCGGTCACTCATGATAAAGCCAGTATTCGATCTTGAAATCGTCTACCATTTTCGCCGGGAGGATTTTCATCCGAAGCCCGGCGTAGACGTGGTATTGCTCCATCTGAATAAAAAGGCACAACCAGATGTATCGCCAGTCCAATGGCTTGCTTACGAGCGCTTTGTCTCAGCCGGCCTACGAAGCAATGGTGCCGAATTACGACGCATGTTTACAAAAAAGCAGTTGTCCAGAGCATTTCGAGAAGCTGGCATACATGGTTACGCCTCTGGGGAAATGCTTTATGTGCAATGGCTCTGCCTTTTCCGATGCTACTACAAGCATGTACTTCGCAAAGACTGAATCACCCATCCAGTGTCCACCTAATTTCACAGACGTGGCCGACCCAGCCTGTGGCGACGATACCTGCTTGCAACATTAGATCAGTGAAGAACACCTCTCCAGTACAGTTCTGTATAACAAGACGGATGGTGATGGAGCGCAGCCTGCCGTAGCCTTTGGGTGAAGCGTCTCGCGCCACTTGTTGAAAAGATACCATGTGAAATCACCGCCCTCTCAATACAAATCAATAAATCGTGTTTCGGTCGTCCCGTCCTCGTATTCAAATACTACCTCGATACTTCTACAAGAACGGGCGCTTTGTAGTTGTTGCAAAGAAGGTGGTCTGATGCCTGAGATCAAAACAAGAGAAACGGTAAAGGACATCAAGATCCTGGACAAGGCCTCTGTAGCCGGAGAGCGGATGAAACAGGCTTTTATCCGCTCAAAGGATACAGCTCAGAACTTGATGGATGACGGCCAGGTGTCTCCCTCCGAATACGCTGAAGACAAGATCAGATATACAGCTGAGGATGTTGCCTACGACACCGGTCACACCATTAAAAAGGAAACCGACAAAGCGGTTGATAAAGGCCGTGAGTTCTTCCGTGAACACCGCCGTGAGAAACGGCTTGAGCGTCAGGAGAAAAATGCCGATGAAGCGGTCCGCTGCTATGAGCAGCGCACAGAGCAAAACGTATCTCAGGCTGCTCACCAGACCCGTAGCAGCGTAAGGGCTAAGGACACGACTATCAAAACTGCTCAGCGTACAGAACATACGGTGAAACAGACCGCGAAGTCCACCGGAAAGGCTACGATCAAGACTGCGGACGCCTCTATTAAATCAACTCAGAAAGCAGTTAAAACTGCTGAGAAGACATCTAAAGCAGCCATCAAGACTGCCGAGACAACCGCGAAAGCAACAAAGAAAGCAGCCGAGGCTGCTGCCAAGACCGCGCAGAAGGCCGCTATAACCGCAAAGCAGGCTGCCATTGCTGCTTATAAGGCGGCAGTCGCCGTCGGCAAAGCCATCGTCGCAGCGGTTAAGGCAATCATTGCTGCCATCAAGGAACTCGTGGCCGCTATTGCTGCCGGAGGCTGGGTCGCAGTAGTCGTTATCATCGTAATCTGCCTGATTGCTCTGATCGTAGGCTCCTGCTTCGGAATATTCTTCTCCAGCGAGGATACCGGCACCAATATGACCATGCAGCAAGTCGTACGTGATATCAACGAGGATTATCAGAACAGAATCGAAACTATCAAGGCGAACAATCCCTATGATGATCTTGAAATGTCCGGTTCCCGCGCTGTATGGCCGCAGGTGCTGTCCATTTACGCAGTGAAGACCACGACGGATCCGGATAACGCTATGGAAGTCGCGACCATGACCGAAGAGAAAAAGCAGCTGCTGACGGATATCTTCTGGGCGATGAATGACATTTCTTACCGCACCGAAACACGGACGGAAACAGAAATCGTTGAGTCAGATGATGGGAATGGCAACATTCTGGAAGAGGAAGTCGAGGTAACTCATACCACGCTATATATCGTCGTTACGCATAAGGATGCGGATTCGATGGCAAGCCAGTACAACTTCAGTGCTGACCAGAATGAGCAGCTTGAAGAACTCCTTGCGGCAGACAATTCCATGTGGCTGGCGGTGCTCTATGGAATCTATGGATCAGACGATATGATCGTCCAGATCGCTCTTACTCAGATAGGCAACGTAGGCGGTGAGCCTTACTGGTCCTGGTACGGATTCAGCTCCCGCGTGGAATGGTGCGCTTGCTTTGTTTCCTGGTGCGCTGACCAGTGCGGATATATCGAGAACGGTATCATTCCGAAGTACGCAGGATGCGTTACCGGAGTAAACTGGTTCAAGCAGAGAAATCAGTGGGCTGACAACTCCATTGAACCTACGCCTGGAATGATTATCTTCTTCGACTGGGATAACAAAGGCGGCTCCGGTCCGCAGGACGGTCTTTCAGATCACACCGGTATCGTCGAAAGGGTTGAGAATGGTATCGTCTATACCGTAGAAGGAAACACCAGCGACAGTTGTGCTGAGAGACACTACTCCGTAGGATACTATGAGATCCTTGGATATGGCATCCCATCGTATTAAAACAATGCTCCTGTATCGGGCTCAGAGAGAGTTCGGTACAGGAGCATTGTTATAGTTACATAAGTATGATGTCGGTTATAAGTGACATCACGCCATCTACAGTTTTGAACTTTGTGCCTTTGTGTTGATTTTTACGATTATATGTGCTATAATATGCGATGTATATCTATGCCTCGCCCAGTGTGGCGGGCATTAAATATAAATTGGGTTGAAACGGAGGCGTGTCATGAGGATCAGTTACGATAAACTCTGGAAGCTGATTGGGATGATTTGATGGATGAGAATAATGATCGGGGAATCGAAACCTGGTATGGCGCCGATCCCACATTAGCGTTATAAATTCAAGTTTGTCGGGATGACGCAAAATCGCAGTTTGCAGGGAGGATTACGTGAAAATAGAAAAAGATGAAATAACAATCCGAGATTTTACGGAAACAGATCTTCCACTCATGTTTAAATGGTTGACAGATAAGAGAGTGCTGGAGTATTACGAAGGTCGTGACGTCAGGTTTACGATGGATACTTTGTCTGCACATTTTTTGGAAGAAATTCCAGATGGATTCAGAATGATCATCGAGTATAAGAAATCCCCCACCGGATATGCACAGGCCTATCAATTGAGTGGTGAATTGTTCGATGAATATGACTATCCTGACGATGGACATATAGTGTTTGCTATGGATCAGTTTATAGGTGAGCCGAAATACTGGAGTAAGGGAATAGGCTCATCTTTTTTGAAAATGATGGCTTCTCATCTGAAAGAAAATATGGCTGCGGAACGAGTTCTTCTTGACCCGCACCAAGATAATAAAAGGGCTATAAGGGCATACGAGAAAGCCGGGTTTAAAATCATTAAATCACTTCCCAAACATGAGATGTTTGAGGGAGAAAAAGTAGATTGCTGGCTGATGGAATTAGCACTGTAGATTCCCGTTTGTCTGGATGACGCAAAATCGGGATTTGCGGAGGTGAAGGCAGGAGCATGATTATTTTGTTAACCGGAGCATCTCACACCGGAAAGACTCTTCTGGCACAGCGGATGCTCGAAAAGTACAAATATCCATATCTCTCCATTGACCATCTGAAGATGGGGCTGATCCGCAGCGGCAACACAGAACTTGGGCCGGAAGACGACGATGCTCTCACAGAGTATCTGTGGCCCATTGTCCGCGAGATAATCAAGACCGCAGTCGAAAACAGACAGGATCTGATCGTAGAGGGCTGCTACATTCCCGCAGATTGGAGAAATGACTTTGATGCGCATTATCTGCCGTCTATTCGATTCATTTGCCTTGCCATGACCGAAGAATACATTGACAGTCATTATCATGAGATCATCGGGCATGAGTCGGATATAGAATCCAGATTGATGGAAGCCGATTGTACCCCCGATGACCTGAAGGAATGCAACAGTTGGTACATCGACACGTTCGGAAGTGCCGGCGAGAATGTCATTCTTATAGAGGATGATTACAACAAGGCATTGACAGAACTTATAGAATGATAAATCTTGTTTGTCGAGATAATAAGATAACGATTGAGATGGTGCTTACGAGCGCCATCTCTTTTCTTTTAATAAATTTGATGTCAGCCACAACTGACACCATGCGTCTGACCCTATTGCAATCGCTCCCGTTTTGACTATAATGGGATTTGAAATCCCACATAGGAATTGAGGTGCTGATATGAGGACAAAAGATCAAGGAACTCTCGATGCGATACTGAAGTTCGTGAACAAGTATTACCAGAAGAATCGCGTAGCTCCTACGATAACAGATGTCGCGGAAGGCGTCGGTGTGGCCCGATCCACGACTCATCGCTATCTTCAGGAACTGAGCGAACGAGGTGTACTTAACTACGACAGAGGTATCCTTTCTGCTCCCGAGAGTGCCAAAATGAAGACGGCCTACGTTTCCGCCCCATTAGTAGGCTCCATTCAGTGTGGCTCCCCTGAGGAAGAACAGGAATATGTCGAAGAGTATGTCAGTCTGCCGGTCTCTATGTTTGGCAAAGGAGAGTTTTATATTCTCCGGGCGAAGGGAGATTCCATGGTCGATGCCGGTATCGAGGAGGATGATCTGCTGGTTATCGAGCGCAATTGCCCTGCTGATGTAGGGGATATAGTCGTTGCGCTCGACGCTAACGGACAGAACACTCTGAAGCGCTATACCGGATATGACGAAAACAAAGGCTGCTATCTTCTCGCGTATGAGAACGAAGCGAAATATCCAGGGAAGGTCATAAAAGTGAAGAGCTTCACCGTTCAGGGTGTTGCCCGGCATGTTCTTAAGACTCTCTGAGAAATAAATGTGATAGGAGATGCTTGAAGTGAGTGCTACTGATGTGAAGTGCCCTATCTGCGGTACAGTGAATAGGTCTCTCGACTTAGAGGAAACAGACGGATGGATGGAATGTGAGCATTGCGGGAATACGGTTCAGCTCATGAAGTATATCAAGACACGGCGCATACCGTGTTATCAGATGAAAGACTGTCAGGTACTGGTTCCTCTTCCGCAGAAATAAACGTAAAGGAGTACGGCGATGCTGGAGGATTGGACGATTTATTCCTGGTATTGCCCGAACTGCAAGAACGAAGTTGCGGGGCTGAAAAATGAGAAGAACCAGATAAAAGTAATGTGTAATAACTGCGGAGCCAGGATGGTCCGCACCTTATGCGGCCGGAGACATGATGTGATCGACGTCTACCCTCCGGACGGCGAAGAACGATATGACTTAAAACTTAGGAGGTTATGATAATGACGATGATCGAACGTTTCGTCAAAGAGCGTAACGAAGCCCTGTTCAGTCTGGACAGGAAGAAGATCGAAGCCTATCTCATCAAATATGGTGAGACCGAGTTTGCGGACACTCCGGATCTGCTCTTCTGGGCAGGCGTCTACAAGGCGATCTGCGGTATCAAGTGTGCGCCGCCGGAGCTGGTCGATAAAGCTCACGGCTGGCTTACTGAAAACGGGTTTGCTATTCCCGCATAAATAGCAGCGTAACAACTGAATCAACGGCATCACGACGGGTCGGTCGGGCTGAAACAGGGCCACACTAAATCCGATTCCAGGTCACTTGACCGTGCGGCAGAAATGCCCGAACTCTTCACCGGTAGTTAAACCAGACATACATGAGAGGCCACCGGCAGGATAAGACACTATAGGTCTACCTATAAGTCTTGCCTGTCGGTGGCTTTTTCTTTTTTCTGGCACTCTATTAGTGACAAATACATATTCGCAGCCTGAAGTACAAGGGCCAAGGATACAAATACGCTGTTTTCAATTCTTTTTTGAAAAAGCAGTATTGGTACCCTTTGATTTCTGCACCCTTTTTCAGGCATGCAGCAACAGGAGTCCTTACGCCAGCGTGATTTGTGTCCTTTGGACCGCGCAGGCGGAAAGGACTTTTTATGTTGCTCCAGTGGCTTTGCTACATAGCTGAATACCCGTAACTCCGGGATTTGGAATTCGCACACAACCTAAATTTCAAATCTTAATGAGTTCATGCAGGAAGTCCACGCCCGCGAAATGTACGACACTGGCATTGACGCGGAGTACGGTGATCAGCTCCTGACGCTTTCCACCTGTGAATACCGACCTGTCCATTTGCACCCTTGTTCAGATTATCTGAGCCGATTTGAGCCGAAATAGTGTAGTTACGTCTTGATGCTGGATAGACTGTTTGCGCCATGCTTTTGGTCATATCCGCCACACCAACTGCCTTAAAGGAAGCTGTACCGGATACACCGTTTTCAGTATCCACTACAAAGCCGCTATTTTGCCAATAGGCGAAGCCATCATCGGCTCTGCTGTTTCGCAGATGGTTGAACGGTACCATATCCTTGATTTCCTGCCCGATGAGATTGCTTTGGTCGAACTGGTCGGCAATCGTTGCTGATGAGGAATCGCCAAGTTCTCTGAGTTTTGTGGAGAGTTCCAATACGGTTTTCCACGGCTCTTGAAGGTTATACTGGCGGCGTATAATTCGTGTTTTAATGGTCAGATTCAAATCCCTGTCGTCAACGGTTACAATATCACCCAAATTCCAGCGCTCGTGTTCATAGCCTGTCAATACGGACAAATCCATCGCCGAGAGGACATAGGAAACGCGGGGCTTTGCGTACTCAGCAAGCCGCATATTGGTAAATTCAAGCATCTGATAGGGGTTCGTAAAACTGGAGCAGTCGAGTGTCGCTACCCGCACCTCGCTTGAATAGGTTAAGTCCTCCAGATATTCCTTGCCGCCGTTAATGGCACTAAAGGTCATGCCGTCTTTACCGATGGCGTAGAGTCGCGTAACAAGGGATCGAGTATCGACTACACGCTTAATCCCCGTCAAGTTTTTGCGGTAGGCAAAGAGCGCACCGCTGTCTGTCCCGCTGAATGTCAGTAAGTCCACTCGCCTGTCCCGGCTGTGGAATACCAAATCGCCACCATGGATGTTCTGCACCATCCGCAGGATGGAGAGTGCGTTCTTTTCTTGGCATTCCCATGTTCGAAGGGTGATCACATTTACCGTGCCGACTTCCCAGCCTGTGCCCGCAAGCGCAAACGCCATCGGGGCAGCGGGCAGGTCGGCGTTGAATTCAATCGGTTGTTTTTCTGCAGAAAAAGTCAGGTCATAGAATGCCGCTTCAGCATAGACCGTTGTGAGTATGCTGTTGCCATCCGAACCTTTTTCATCCGTCATTGTCCGTATGCGGTAAACATCCTCAGCAATCTGCACCTGCTTCTCGTTGTCAAGCGTCGCCCGCTTCGGGTCACTGTAGGGCAGCTTGAATTCCAAGGTGTCCGCTCCGTTGATCTCGCCCGTAACAATGATGTCGTAAGCATTCTCCAGAACTGTTTCCCACGCTCCGTTCCCGTCCAAAACAACGGGGCGGGCAAAACCCAGTTTCTCATACGGAGATTTGGGGATATCATGAAGTGTGATATCGAGCAGCTTCGGCGTGACCGTCGTATCGCTGGTGCTGAGCGTTACCCTGTAACGGATATATGAGCGATTCGGTGAGGACAGTTCGCCGTTCGTGCCAACTGTCTGCCATGCCGACCAGTCCTGTAAATCATCTGAGGTTGATGTTTCTATCAGTGAAATGGACGTGACGCCCGCCGTGTATTCGCTTGTTGCCGATACCCGACCGCTCCCGGCAAGGTTGCATTCGGCAGCAATCGTCGTCAGTTGGCCGCTTTCGGGGTAGAGATTATCAATGCCTTTCCGTAGGGTAACAGCTCCCGGCTCAGTTAGCGCATCCACGTTACCCGAAGTATCTCCGCCATTGGCAAGCATCGCCTGACGGAAATAGTGAATCAAATCATCAATAGTTAAGTCGCTGTCTGTTTCAAAGAACCACTCGTCCAAGCCACCTGCGTAGTAATACTGGTTTGCGTGCATTCCCATGACGATATCCGCCGTACAGGATGGATTCAATGTACCAGTAAATGTCCGCAAGGGGGCTGTCCACACTACACCGTCGGCACGGTTGCACAGAACTATCTGAGATGTTTTGTCCGTCGCATTTATGATGGCAGAGAGGAAATACCAACCACCATTGACCATGTTGAATCCAGGTGTTTCGGTTTGGTCAAGGATAAGCGTGCCCGCCGAATTATAGAGCATCATTCGCGGCCGCCCTTGATAGAGGGAAATATATAAAATTGGCTGACCGGGTCCTTGCCTTGTATTGAAAAGCGGAATGAAGTTCTGCCCGACAGAATAGGTGGTCGGATTTACCCAACCGCCGACGGCAATTTTATCACCGAGATAAGAAAAGAATGTACCGTCGTTGGTGGCGACAAGGTGCGTCTTTTCTGTGGTTGGGTTGTTGATGTTTATGCGAAAATACCGCCCAAACCTGCCGTTTAGTAAAGAGGCTGTTGTGCCGCTCCAGCCGGAGACAGTAAAATGTCGTCCGTTGCCGGAGGAGTCTGTAAGGCGGGTATCGCTGTCCGGCGTGGATTCGTTGAAACGCCAGAGTGCGGATGTTTTTTCGGTTACAGGGATCTCGCCTGTAAAGTCTGTTTGAGAAGTCAATATGGATTTTACCGCCATGTCCTCACCTCCAACGGCTCTTCGCCTGTATTTGCAGTTCTGTAAAGGTCGCACCGATTGCCGTAATGGTTACGCTGTTCGCTCCTTTGCGAAGAATTGGAAAATTCAACTCTTGAAGCAGCGGCAGACCATTTCGGAGCGTTTCGCCCGTGCCGTCTACCACCTTGGCAGTAACCAAACCGCTGTCGATGACAAGGGTTTCCCCGGCAGCCAGCACACCGATAACGCGAAGTTCTTCGTCATTTGTTTTCAACGACACATAGGTTGATGCCCCTGATGGAATGATGCCTTTCAAAAGGAAGACAGGCAAAGAGTCTGTATTGCCTTTACTCCTCGTGACCGCATTCGCGCCTGCTTGGGTTAGCGTAAAACCCTCGTCCGTCAAAGCGTAAGCATGTGGGTCGGGGCAGACGAAGTTCAAGTCAAATGCACCCGCTGAGCGAATAAGCCGTTCACAGTTCACTTCCGTCTGAAGTCGCGCTGTGAAATAGCGGTCGGCTACATCGTCAAGCACAAGCTGTTTCAGCCCTTTATCCGGGTCAAGCCATTCTGCCAGACCATCCAGAACTCCAACCAATGAAGCGAGGTTGTGCTTTGGAGCGATATTACAGCGAACGGTTATGACCCGCTCTGCGCTATCACTGCCAAAGTCTGCCACGCCGGGCTTGCCGGGTATGGAAACAAAGGAGTTGCGCAAGGGTGGCGAAGCCTGCCAAGAGGTCAGCCGAGCCTTGACGTTCATGCTTTGTGATGAGATTCCGTTGAAAATAAAGCCCACGCCAACACCTCCTTATGCCGGGCTAAACCGCCCCTGCGCCCGCGAGCCGGTTTGCATCAGGTTGTACAGTTCCTGTGATATTCTGCGGATGTCGTCCTCGCTGCGGACAATCATCTGCTGTATGTTGATGAGAGAAGGCATACCTGATACCGCCAAGCCGCCATGACTTCCTGTCACATCACCCATGTTTATGCCGGGCGTATCAAAAGCGGTGGGGATAGCGTTCTGCATATCGTCGGCGACTTCATCCATCGCCCGTTCAAAGCCCACACCGATGCCCTGACCCATGTTTTCGCCAAGTCCGGCAAATAAGGTGGAGGGAGAACGGATACCGAAGAAGTTTTTAATGCCGTCGACGATCCCTCCGAAGAAGCCGGAGATTTTACCCCAAATCCAATCGGTGACGTTCGAAATACCCTGCCACAGCCCCTTGATAAGGTCGCTACCGACTTGCACGATTTTACCGATGTTACCGGTAAAGCCTTTCACGATAGCCGTAATAATCTGAGGTATCGCTTTTACGATTTCCACGATGATGGTTGGCAGGTTCTTTATCAACGCCACAAACAGCTGAATGCCCGCTCCCACAAGCTGCGGGATGCTCCCGATAATCGCCGTAATAAGCGATGAGATGATCTGTGGTATCGCCGCCACGATGGCAGTTATAATCTGCGGCAGGTTTTGAACCAACGAAATTAACAGCTGAATCCCGGCGTCAATAAGCTGGGGAATAGAGCCGAGGATCGCTGTAATTAAACCCTCGATAATTTGCGGTATAGCCGCCACAATTGCCGTGATGATTTCAGGCAAGGCGTCTACTAAGGACACCAGTAGCTGAATCCCTGCATCAATAATTTTCGGGATGGCCCCGATGATAAAATCTACAATGCCGAGGATGATAGCGGGCAGAGCAGCGATCAATTGGGGCAGTGCATCCAGGATTCCCTGTGCCAGTCCAAGAATCAGTTGAAGGGCGGCATCAAGTATCATAGGCAGGCTTTCCATCAAGCCTTGAACGATTGTGATCACAGCGTTCACCGCCGCCGGTATCAACTGTGGAAGTGCATCGGCGATGCCTGTAACGAGAGTGGTCACTAATTGAACCGCTGCATCAATAAGTAATGGAAGATTATCAATCAGCGCACCCACAATGGTCATAACGGCATCCACGGCAGCGGGGATAAGTTCGGGTAAAAGCGTTAAAATCGTTGTCAGCACCTGTGTGAAAAGGTCGACTACCGTAGCGAGCAGAGTCGGAAGCAAATCACCGATTGCCTGTAGTATCCCGTCAAGGGCAGGGGGCAGTGCTCTTACGATATTCTCAATAACTGGAACAATGTTTTTCACGACGTTCTGGAACGCTTCGACCACATTACCAATCAAAAGTCCTACATCAGCATTGGCATTACCCAAACCCGCCATCAAGTTGCCTATGGCCGATTGCATTCCCGCCATAGAGCCAGTAATTGTTTCCGTGGCTTCCAAGGCGGTCGTTCCTGTGATCCCCATTTCGGTCTGAATGACATGGATTGCTTCGGTCAAATCGGAAAATGAAGAGAGGTCGTATTTAATACCGGAGATTTTTTCGGCATCAGCCAAGAGCCTCTCCATTTCAGACTTTGTGCCGCCATAGCCCAGTTTCAGGTTGTCGAGCATCGTGTAGTTCTGCTTGGCGAAACCCTGATAGGCATTTTGGATGGATGCGATGTCCGTACCCATTTTATTGGCGTTATCGGCCATATCCGTAATCGCCATGTCCGCAACCTGCGCTGCTTTTGCGGTATCGCCGCCGAGGGACTGGATAAGACTTGCCGAAAAGCCCGTGACGGTTTCCATATATTCGTTGGCGGACATACCGGCGGTCTTGAAGGCATTTTCGGCATACCCTTGAACAGACTGCGCTGCCTCACCAAAGAGGGTATCCACGCCGCCGACCAGTTGTTCGTAGTCCGCATAGGCGGATATGACTTCTTTGCCAAGTTTGACGGCTGCGGCTCCGGCGGCAACAGCCACCGCGCCCATTGCCACACCAATGCCTTTGAGGATGCCGCCCAGCTTCTCGAACTTTCCGCCGGATTTTTCGGCGCTGTCGCCAGCGTCCTCCAGTTCCTCGCCAAGGTCGTCGGCTTCTTCCGCTGACTCTTCCAATTCACGCTCCATGTTGTTCAGTTCCGCGTTGGCGTTATTGAGAGCGATCTGCCAGTTTTGAGTGCGCCGATCATTTTCACCAAAGCTGTCGGAGGCGTTTCGAAGAGCGGCTTCAAGGGTGGAGATTTTGTCCTTCTGGGCATCGATCGCTTTATTGAGGACTTCGTTGCGAGCGGCAGTAGTTGCTATGGATTTATCCTGTTTGTCGAACTCGCTCGTTACCAGCTTCATTTCGCTACCCAGTACTTTGAACGACTGGTTTATATCTCGCAGTGCGCTTTTAAACTCCTTTTCGCCCTCGACGCCTATTTTCAACCCGAAGTTATCAGCCACTTAAAACACCTCCTCCCTCAAAAAAATTAGATGCCATCAGGGATGACATCTTCAATAAACTGTTCGTGCTTTGGTTTGGTCATTCCGAGGAACTGGCGATGGCATTCCCACAAGTCCAGCAATTGCCCTATCGGGGTGAGCCACGTTTCCTCTTCGGAGCGATTCAGATGAACCGTACCGTAATATAAAAGTCGGGTAAACAACTCATCGTCGCTTACCCGACCTCGGCGTTTTTTGGTTCACCATCCTCGCTTTCGATGTTACGAGCCGTCCCTTTGAACATCGCCTCGGTAATTGCCGACTTATACGCCGCCAGTTCAAGTGGCGAGGTGAGCAATTCCACTTCCTCCTCGGTCAGCAGATCTTTCGGTTTCTCCTTGTTGCGCAGGTTGTGGATGAGGATGGGCTGGTTAGCAAGGAGCGTAATCAGCCAAATAATCTCGTCCAGCGCCATCTCGAAGTTTTCTGACTTCATTAACTTATCACCCAAGTTATCCAGTCCGCCGTAGCGTTTGGCGATTTCCTTTGTAGCACGGGTGGACAGAATCAACTGATAATCTTCATCGCCGATTTTTATGACGGCACTTCGTTCGTTATCCATGCATTAACCCTCCAAACCCGTGTCAAAGTCAGGTTCGTACACTTCTGTATACCAACCGCTGATCACACCTGGTAGCACATCCGTATCATCTTCGTTAACTTCTGCTTTCCAAGGATGACGATCGTTGCCGTCCGGTTTATTGCGGCGGGAAACAGTACCTTCAATACTCGGTGTGGAAAAGGTGATGCTATCGCCCTTGGTGGCGAGATTGGTGGACGGAACGCCGAACTTCACGCGGTAAAGCCAGAAGTAGCGGTACTTACCATTCGCTTTTTTTGCCCGAAATCCAATAGCAACAGGGTCGCCACCGTCCTCTGAAGCCGAAATAAGAACGCCGTTTTCATCCATGGTCGCTCCTGTCAGCTTTGCGGCGACGGTTTTTCCGATGTCATCCACACCAAGGGTAAGCTTACCGTTTTTGAATTCCTTGATGATTTCAGCGGCACCATCGTCCGCCCAGAGTGTCGCTTCCGCAAGTTCGATAGATAATTCAGCAGAGATTGCCTTAGCCAGCATTACCGGAGTGTCGTAGGTCTCGTGACCCGTAATAGGCGCTTCGGTGACTGTTGCGTAGTAGAGTTTATCAAGACCAATTGTAGCCATGTTATATTTCCTCCGTTTCGTATTCTTTCGCCACATCGATGGCGTAATGATAATAGCCGCTATCGTTCTCATAGCCGATGTAGCGGCGATCTGTTATCGTAAACGCCGCACCAAGCAGGGCGGCGGTAATCTGATTTTTCCGGTTGATGTAATTGCCTTCTGAAAACAGGGATATCCTCACCTCGGACACATCAATAAGCGGTGTATTATCCCCGAACAAGGCAAACTCATCCGTCATCGGTGTGAGAACAAGATACTCGTTGGGTGCAACACCGCTGAATATGCCCGTTTCCACCGGTAGTAGAGGAGAGAGCAGCGCGTTCAGTTCCTGCAAAATGCTCATATGCGCTCCACCTCCTGGTCGAATTTTTCCTTCATCGCTTCAATAGCCGCATTCCTCGATTGTCTGCGGGCTGGTCTCATGAAGGGTTTCGGCGGCTGACCGTGCTTACCGTATTCGAGAATATTAGCGATTTTGGCGTTACTGTCGCCGTCACTTCTTGGCTCGGCAAAACCAATTTTGATATCCCAGCCTGAGCCGTCCCGTTTCTGCTTCGCAGGCGACAAACCGAGAGAGTCTTCCAACTCACCTGTGGAACGACTCTTTGTTTTCGTGCCATGCCCGACTACAGAGGAGAGGTTGCTTTTTGCCTTAGAAAGAACGACTTCACCGCCTGCTTCCAGCACTTTGGGGATAATTTCATCCGTTTTATTGCCAAGGCGAGAGAGTTTTAAGAGGAATTCCTCCGGCATTTTCATTTCGATTTTTGCCATTACCTCACCGTCCCTTCCAATTTCTCCGCCAACACTTCGATATACATCCCGCGTCCACGTACATCTTCCGCGTTAATAATGTTATAGCGGCCATCAGCTTCGGAGATAAAGTGTGAAGTCGTGACCGTTAAGCCCGGAATTTTGCGGAAGCGAAACATCGCTGTTACGCTTGAAAACGCTGCATTCCCAATAATCCGTTCCCATTTTGCGGTGGTGTTGCGAACTTCCTTATATGCCTTAACCGAAGCGATGATGTTGTCGCCTTTAGTGACGAAACCCTCTGCATCTTTGATGGGATCGGTTGAGATGATGTTGATTGGCGTACTCATTTTTCCGTATCCCATGCTTACACACCCCACAATCTGTCAAGACGCAAAAGCATGTTGACCGTATTCCAGACTTGTTGAGAAGCCTGAACGCTGTCGGCAAAGAAACCGGCAGTCGAGCCATCGCGGGATTCGTACCAATTCGATACAAGCATGATTACGGCCTGTTCGGTTGCAGCGTGCATAGTGTTTTCGGTGTAATAGCCCTCCGCAATATGCTGGTAGCTCTCGGCATAATTGACAGCGGCGGCGATGAGGCGCAGGAGCAGATCGTCGTCATCAGCGTGTGTCAGTATTAGGTTTTCTTTGACTTTTGGCAACAATTCCGTTGGCGTCATCGCCGCTCACCTCCATTATTCTTGGTCTGCCATCAATCCCGCAGCTTTCAGTTTTGCGAGCAGAGCATTGAAATCCGTAACAAGTGTGGCTGTGTCCTCAGCTATGCTGTCAGCTTGATTCGCAGCAGCTTTCACAAGTCCGGAGACTGACTCCGTAGCATCGGTAGGATATGTCGGGACATACAGCCTATGGTCTTCGCCGATTTTAACTTCGACGGTGTCGTCCTCGGTTGCTTCGTCAGCTATGACACCGCCTAAAGTTTCATCTGTTGCCGCAGTAAGTGCTTGAACATACAGCTTACTGTCTTCGCCGATTTTCACTTCGACAGTGTCATCCTCACCAGCAGCGGCGGCTTTTACACCGCCAAGAGTATCCCCAGTTGCCACAAGGAGAGGGTCGGCGGAGAGCCCCGTTACCGAGGCTCCCTCTTTGATTTCCAGCGTGCCGCCGATAACGGTTTTTTCGCCGCCCTGTTCGGTATAGTTCTTTGTGTTATAGCTCATATTGCACCTCCGTTAAGCTTTCTGCTGGAGAACCTTGATAGCCTCCGGCAGAATCAATTTGCCGTCCACACGTTGGGTGGCAACGAATCCCACCTGCCCGGTGACAGCGAAGAGTTCATTCAGTCGCTTAAACACACGCCCCTGACGGTCGGCTACCCAGTAATAACTGAAGTCTCCAAACACAATGGTCTTGGCGGCTGCAGCGATGGTAGGTACATATGCGGAGGTGTAAACAGGACGGTTCAAAATGGTGTCAGGCGTGCCCGCTTGCAGGGAGGGCTGCCACAGATACTGGCCCTGCCCATCCTTTAACTTGCGGATGGCCTTTACAGTAGCATCGTTCATAACAAATACAGCCTTGTTGCGGTAAGGCGCCTTAAGCGAGTAGAACAAATCAAGCACCTCATCCATCGTGACGGCGGTAGCTCCTGCCGTGGTTACGCCAAGCTGTGCACCGCCAGTCGCAGCAAGGATGCCGGTGGGTTTGCCGGAGCCGTCACCGGTAAAGAAGGCGTCCTCCTCTTTATTACCGATGCGCCTTGCAAACTCTCTGGAAATGTAGGCTTCGAGATTGAACACGCTGTCGTTTAGGAGTTCCTCGGATACCTTGATGAGCGTGCCCAGCTTGTAAGCGCCGATGGACACCTGGCCGAAAGCCTCGTCGCTGTCGGGGATGGTACCTTCTTCGTCGATCCACGATGCGGTGCCCTTGGATGCTACGACAGGAATTTTACGATCACCGGAAGAGGTGGTGATGACGTTTGCCAACCTGCGGAAGACATTCTCCTCGTCGAGGGCTTCCACAAGCGTGCGCTCAAATTCGTCGGGCACGAGGTAGCCGCCCTCGGAGTCGGTGCCGATTTGCAGGGCATTCTTTACACTCATATCAAGACCCTCGTTGCCACGAGTGCGCATGGCATTCCAGAAGGCTTTTCTGTATTCGGCGGACGCACGGCCAGTCTTGTCCTCAGTGGACTTATTCGGCGCGCCCAAAATAGGAGCAGATGTAGGCTTGCTCATCTCAAGGTCATAGGCCGCCTGGCGTTCCAGACGCTCAATTTCCTTGCCGAGAGCGACCATGTCGGCTTCCATCTTGTCGTACTCTGCGGCAGCTTCAGCGGGAACAAACCCGTCCGCGCCGCGCTTCTGGTCAAGGAACTCCTTTGCGGTGTTCCAGATTTTGTTGCGCTTCTCGCGCAGTTCAAGGATTTTATTCATTGTCATTACCTCCATAAATTTAGTGGATAATCAAATTGAGCCGCTGTTGAAGCGACTCAGCGAGTACGCCTTGCGGCTCAGGTTCGGGTTGCGGTTGTTCTTTGGTCTTTACCTTATCAAGCAAGGAATTGGTAACTGCCCTGCGACTGAACGCATAGGTCGGAGCGGCTTGATGTCTTTTGCTGTCTTCCAGCACACCGTCGGCAAAACCCAATTCAATCGCCTTGTTTGCGTTCATCCATGTTTCTGCGTCCATCCAGTGGGAGATTTTTGCTCTCGACTGATTGGTCTTGACTTGGTAGGCGTTGATGATGGATTCTTTGACCTCGTCCAGCATGGAGATGGCTTTTTGCATTTCGTCCGTGTCACCGATGGCGATGGTCAGTGGATTGTGCACCATCATCAGTGCGGTGGGAGCCATGAGGACTTTCGTGCCAGCCATAGCGATGACACTTGCCGCAGAAGCGGCGATGCCGTCAATCTTGACCGTGACGTTGTGCGGATAATCCATCAACATGGCGTAGATTTGACTTGCAGCGATGCAGTCTCCGCCGGGCGAATTTAGCCAGATGGTGATGTCACCCTTGTCTGAGAAGAGTTCCGATTTGAACATTGCCGGAGTGATTTCATCGCCCCACCAAGTCTCATCCGAGATCTCTCCATCAAAGTAAAGGACGCGTTCGCCACTTTCGTCAGCATCACGCGCCCAGTTCCAAAACTTCTTGTTTTTTGCCATTAGCTTGTATCCTCCGTTTCATTTGGTTTGTATGCTGCTCCAACATCGGCCAGCTTGACCATGTTGCCGTTGACGAAGTGCAGATCGCCGCCTTCCTCGGCAGTCAGCAGATTCATATCCTCCAAGCCACGTACATCGTTGACCGACATAAATCCGTTTTGAATGCCTGTTGAATAGCCTTGCATACGGCTTTGGTAGTCGCCGCGAAGTAGTCCGTCGAGATTAAACTTGATAAAGATCGTCGCTTTTTCCGATGGCAGAATGAGAACCTGCTGTAAAGACTGCTCCCACCTGACCACCCACGGGTCGAGGGTATACTTGACGAACTCTAAAGACTGCTGTTCGATGTTGGAGAAGCTGCTCTTTTCAAGGTCGCCGACCATATGAGGAGGCACTCTGAAAATACGGGCAATTTCATTTATTTGAAACTTACGTGTTTCCAAAAACTGCGCCTGTTCAGGCGGTATGGACATCTGATGGAATTTAAGACCTTCCTCCAAAACCGCTACTTTGTGTGCATTTGCGCCTCCGAATTGCGACTGCCAGCTTTCTCTGAGCCTGTCGGCCTGTTCCGGTTTGATGACACCGGGGTGTTCCAGTACACCGCCGGGGTTCGCTCCGTTGGCGAAAAACGTAGCGCCGTAGTCCTCCGTTGCAAGGGCAAGCCCCACGGCGTTCTTTGCCATCGCAATCGGCGAGTAACCTATAAGGCCGTCAAAGCCCAAGCCGGGGATATGCAGGATATTCTCGCGACGTAACTTGACCTGACCCTTGTCACTTTGGTAGGTGTAGACCAGTTCGCCGCTTTCGTTTCTATCCACAGCCATTCGGTCGGGCAGGAGTGGATAGAGCGCAATGGGAAACCCCCTGCCGTCTCTGATAATCTGTGCGTAAGCGTTGCCCCAAAGTAAAAGATGACTCATCAGTGTTTCTCTGAACACAAATGAAGTCATCTCGCGGTTAGGCTCATCATGAAGCAGCCGGTAGAGGGGGTGTGACGGTTTTGTGGATTTGCTCCCGTTGGCGGTTCGCTCATATACGTGGAGCGGAAGTCCCGCCACCGATTCGGCAAGGATACGGACGCAAGCGTAGACCGCCGAGGTCTGCATCGCCGTCCGCTCATTGACCGCCTTACCGCTGGTTGTGCCACCGAAGAGAAAATTCCAGCCACCACCGACACGGTTTTTAGGCTTATCCCGTGAGCGGAACAACCCTGAGAATATGCTCATATAAATAACAACCCCCTTTCATCATAGACACTGTCGTTGATACCGCCGCCGAGGGTTGCCCTCGCAAGTCCCATGATCAGCGCGACCACACCGTCTATTTTCTCTGTTGATTTCTTTTTATTGGGTTTGATGTTTCCTGCAGCGTCTTGGTCGACGATGACATTACCCATATTCCAATCGAGGACAGGATGTTTGCCGTGGCGTATTTTGCCTTCCATCACAAACTGAAAGAAGTCCTTTGAAGGTGGGGACATGGAAATGAAACCCTGGCCGAACGGAAACACCGTAAACCCATGCTCCGCACCCAGTTCTTCAAGGTCGCGGCGAATCTTCTCTGCACCGTAGCGGTCGTAGGCGATTTCACGAATTCTAAAACGCTCCGACAGCTTGGCGATGAAAGCCACTATGTAGTCATAGTCCACCACATTGCCCTCGGTGGTGTTGAACACTCCTGTCTTTTTCCATACGGCATAAGGAACGTGGTCGCGCCTTGTCCGCAGGTCAATCACATCTTCCGGCAGCCAGTAAAAAGGCATCACTGTGTATTTGGTATCAACTTCAACAGGTGGGAATACCAGAACCAGAGCTGTAAGGTCTCCGGTACTGGAAAGGTCGAGACCGCAATAGCAATCCCGACCCTCGTATTCTTCAAAGTTTATGTCTTCGCCGCAGGCGTCCCATTTGTCCATAGGCATCCACCTGATATCGGCGTTGCACCATTCGTTCAGGCGGAACTGCCGAAAGTGCATCTCTTCAGCAGGGTTTTGTTTCGCCTGTTCATAGGCAGCCTGCACCGTTTCAAAGGGAATCGTTACGCCGATGGATGGATTGACCCGTCGCCAGACGGCTTCGTCGTTCCAATCATCATCTTCTTCAATGCCGAATACGGCAGGATAGAAGGATGGATCAATTTTTGAGCCATCCATAACCGCTTTAGCTTTTTGGTGGATTTCATAACAGATGCTCGTCTTATCCCTTCCCGCTGTAGTGATGAGAAAGTAGAGGGGCTGCCGTCTGGCGTCACCCGTGTACTTGGTCATGGTATCGAACAGTTCGCGGGTCTGCTGGGCGAAGAGTTCATCAAATATAAGACCGGAAACATTGAAGCCTTGTTTGGACTTTGTTTCCGAGGACAGCACTCTATAAAAACTGTTGGTGTGCGGGAATATAATCCGCTTGGTTGACGGCACAAGTTTTGACAGCTTTGCCAGATCGCCGCATTGCTCGACCATCGCTTTGGCAGTATTGAAAACAATACTCGCCTGATTGATGTCGGCGGCACAGGAGTAGACCTCGGCACCCGCTTCGCCATCGGCGAACAGGAGGTAGAGGGCGATTGCCGCCGCCAGTTCCGACTTACCGTTTTTCTTACCGACCTCAACATACGCCGTGCGAAACTGCCGATAACCGTCCTCTCCGACGATACCAAAAATATCACGAATAATTTGCTCCTGCCACGGCATCAACTGAAAAGGTTTTCCATACCATTCGCCGGTGGTGTGCTTGAGCATGGATATAAAATTAACCGCAAAATCCGCTCGCCGTACATCGTATCGGCTGGTCGGCAGCATGAGTGGTGTTGGTTTGTATTTGAAATCAGGCATCGTCATCCTCCTTTCGCGCAAAATAAAAGACCTCCGAAGAAGTCATCAAAATCTATCTGTACGAGAGACAGTCCCTTGTCGGGGTGTCTGTCTTTCGGTTGTTTCGTGTTTAGTTGTACTTGCCGAGGATGATGGTGTAGACCGCCTTGACCTCATCGGTGGGCTTGATATCCCAACCCCTGTCGTAGTTAACTACGTCGTGGCTTTCGCCGAACTTGCGTAGTGTCAGCTTGCTGATTTTGCCGCCGTCGATACCGAACGGAGAGCTTTCTTCAAAATGCTTGACCCAGTATTTGTACTTGCTGCCTGTCGATGGGCAGTAGATAATTCCTTCACTCCACATTTTCGAGTTCCCCCGTCAATATCAGATTTGCATATCGCTTGGTGTCCGTGGAAATGAAGTTCGCTAATTCGTTGAATCCCATCTCCATCGCAATTTTGAACACTGCTTTGGTATCGAACATATTCGTGCGCCCCGTGGACGCCACCTTACGACATTGTGCTTTGACAACCTCGGCTTTGGAAAGCAGTCTGATTTCATCCTCACCAAAAACCGCTCCGAGATGTGAGCCGCTGTCCCAGATAATGAAAACCGTGCCTGTGTCGTCTACGAAGTCTACCGTTCCCGTGTCGCCGGGTTTCAGCTTGGTGTAGGGGTCAGTCATGGAAATCAGTTCAACACGAGCGCCTTTCTTGTACCTTGCCCTCCGTGCTTCGAGGGCTGCTTTTGAAATGAAACTATTCACTGTCTGCCACCTCCATTTTCTTGCCGCCTTTCCAGCTTGAATTGCCCTCAAGCCTTGAAAGTAATATCTTTCGAGCTGCTTTGTACTCGTCGCCGATGAAGCCAAGGGAGAGCAGGAAACACCGCATGGCGTATTTCGGGTTGCCGTCGATGTCTTTTTCTCTTGCCGTGATACGCTTCTTTTCAATTGCGGTTTTGCAAAGCAGGCTGATCAGCGTGGCGTAGGCTTCTGTGTGTTCCGCATCAATCGTTCCTTTAAACCAGGGGAACTGCAATGTGTCGGTGGTCTGCTTAATCGGCAGGTCATCCGTTCCGATCGACGCCTTGAGAAGCGGGGCTTTGGCATTCACCAGTTTGGAGAGGTTGTCGAGTTTTTCAGGTGTAAAGCCGTCAAGGGGTATTTCGATGGTCAGGCGGTCGCTGAGTTCCGTTTGGTATGTGCAGCTTTCGGGTCCAGTCGCCAGCTCATCGTATTCTTCGGTGACTGCCTTGAAGCTGTGCAAACCGCAAAGGTTAGCGACCAGCTCCCGGTTGTCCTCGCCCGTGACTGTGCCGGTCTTGTCGATGTGGTAGCCGCCAATCTCGTAGGCGAATGTCGGCGCTCCGAGGTAATTGGTCGGGGCGTTTAGTTCATGGCTGATGGCTGCGACCAGTGATTTGCGTTCAGAGCCTGTTACGTTGTAAGAAAGTCTCATGTTCGTTTCCTCCATTTTCCTTGATTTTGCAGGGGTTTTTTGTCCTCCGCGCACTACATATATCACTCTGAACGCCTTTAATAGCAAGCGATTATGTGATAATAAATGCACCGAATATCAAGGAAATACAGCCCCTTGTTATTGTGTGTATGACACAATGCCGCTGAGAATAAAATCATACTTGGAAGAGCCACATATTGTTTTTGACTATATTAAAGCCACCTCTTTCACGAGATCGGCATATTGGAATACCTTGCCGTCACGCTCACAGGTGATATCCTCGCCGCCGTTTTGCTTGTACTCGGCATACCTACGTAAAATAACCGAAGCATACTTTTCGTCCAATTCGAGCATGTAGCAGTTGCGATCAAGCTGCTCGCAGGCAATGAGCGTTGAGCCGGAGCCTCCGAAAGTGTCCAGCACGATGGCGTTTGCCTGACTGCTGTTGGTAATCGGGTATGCCAGCAGGTCGAGGGGTTTGCTTGTCGGGTGATCGGCGTTTTTCTTTGGTTTATCGAAGTTCCAAATGGTGGTCTGCTTGCGGTCGGAATACCACTTGTGTTTGGAGGTATTCTTAAAGGCATACAGCACCGGCTCGTGCATTTGCTGGTAATCACCCCGCCCAAGCACGAGGGCGTTTTTCACCCAGATGCAAGTCGTGGAGTAATGAAACCCCGCGTCCACACAGGCACGAAAGAAGTTCACCTTCTCCGAATCCGAATGGAAGCAGTAAAAAGCCCCGCCATCGGCGAGGTTCTCATAAAGATTCTTAAATGCCGACAGCAAAAAGATGTAGAACTGTTCTGCCTTCATGCTGTCGTTCTTGATTTTTAGTCCGCTCACAGATTCAAAGCTGACGTTGTAAGGGGGATCTGTCAGGACAAGATTGGCTTTGCGACCATCCATCAGCTTCTTAACAGTTTCCGATACCGTGGCATCGCCACAAATGAGTCGGTGCCGTCCCAGCGTCCAAACATCTCCGGGTAAAACAAAAGCCGCCTGTTCAAGAGCGGCTGTCAAGTCGAAATCGTCGTCAGCTACGTCCCCGCCGGGGTCGGCGAAGAGTTTTTCAATCTCGTCGGCGTCAAAGCCCGTAATTTCGAGGTCGAAGCCGAGCTCCTTGAGGTCGGCAAATTCCAGAGCTAAAAGTTCCTCGTCCCATCCGGCATTGAGTGCCAGTCTGTTATCAGCAAGAATATACGCCCGCTTCTGCGCTTCGGTCAGATGCTCCACAAACACGCAGGGGATTTCGGTCAAACCTTCTTCCCGTGCTGCCATAATGCGTCCATGCCCTGCGATAATATTCAGGTCTTTATCCACGATGACCGGGTTGACGAAACCGAACTCGCGCAGGGAGGAGCGAAGCTGTAATATCTGCTCCTTGCTATGGGTGCGGGCGTTCCTTGCATATGGGACGAGACGGTCTATATTCACTTTTTCAAATCGTTCTGTCGATTTCATATACTAAAACCCCCTGTTTGTTAGCAATTCGAGAAAGGCGTTCTTTTCTTCGCCCTGCGTGTTGCTGTGGCGATTGATGATTTGCATAATCAGGTTAAAGTCGCCTTGCATCGCCTTGTAATACTGAGCGCCTGCCGTGACGTAGGGCGAGAGCTTCAGTTCCTTGGTCATTCGTCCGATTTTACGGTTCATGGCTTCGCAGGCAAGGAAACCCTGTCTGTTCAGCACATAATCTGTAATTGTCTGTGGCGCGACATAACCATCACAGCCGCGAGCCACGATGTATTCCTCAATTTCATTTCGCAGTACATCTGCAGATGGCACTTCTTTTTCGCATTCCTTCATCGCAATGGAGAAGTAGTCCGTCATCACATTTTTGGAATTGACCTTTTTTGGTTTTGGCTGAGTTGCAGCATTTGCGCCAGAAGTTTTGCCTTCAAGCTTTTTATCGATTGGATTTTTCCGAGGACGGCCTGCCCCCGGACGATAGCCTCCGCTGGGCATTGTCATCACCTCGTTTTTGATTTTGATTTCCGTTTTGATTTTTTGATTTTTGATTTTTGAATAATTTGCACGGCAGGCCAAGCGCGCTGTCCACCTTAGAAGTCACAGGGATTGAGACCGCCCCTCGGTCTGAACTTAAAAGTAGTCGCCTTGCCCAGCGTGAAGTCTTGAGTGGCATTCCTGACAAAGCGCCATCATATTCTCCCAGTCGTTTGTGCCGCCGTCGGTCAGCTTGACCTTGTGATGTGCAAGGGTGGCGGGAGTAAGTCTACCGTCTTCTTTACACATCACGCACAGTGGGTTCGCCGACAGGAACGCTGCACGGATTTGTTTCCACGTTCTACCGTAGCGTTTATTGCTGTCGGGGTCGCGGTCGTATCTGTTATATCGTTTGGCTTCCTGTTTCTGATGTTCCTCACAGTACCTACCCGTGGCCAGCTTGGCGCAGCCAGGGTAGGCACAGGGTTTCTTTGCTTTATATGGCACGTTGCACCTCCTGTTCTGCGCATAAGAAAAGCCCCGTGGGATTGCTCCCGCGAGGCTCGTGTGTGCATTTAATTTTGCCATTTTAATAATAACAGGCTTCTAAGCGGAATTATAGTGGTCAACAGTGGCGTATAGCATCGATCTCGTCCAAAGCCCGGCCGTGAAGCCGGTAAACCCAGCGAAGGTCGAAATGCAGCTCGACCGCTATCTGTTCCCATGTCTTGAAACACAAATACCTTAATTCCAGAAGCGTCTGGAGTTCGGGGCTTTCCACGCACTTAATCACCGTGACGATTTCATGCTTCAGATTTATCAGGCGAGTCAGGTCAGCGTTGATTTCAGACTCCAGGTCTACCATCTTGGCGATAACATCTTCCATGCGGTGAACATTGCGGTTTCCCTTGCTTGGCGGCACATCGGACAGAGTGGCACTTGCTTTTCCGGCGAGTTCTCGCAATGACTGCACCTGCTCAATCTTGCTATTGATACGCTGGTCTATGCGATAAGCTTGGGACAAATAATCCTTTGCCGATAGTTTTGGTTTGTTCATAGGCTACCTCCGATAATTTAATCCCCTCGGATTGGCAGCTTTTGACTCCATAGATTGTCATAGATTTGCTTTTACCGCATCAATTAAGGCGGTTTGTGTTTTGTCCTTGGCGGACAGGGCTTTCATTACCCGTTCGTCAATGGTGTCCTTGGCGATAATGTGGTGGAGAACCACCGTTTCAGCTTTCTGACCCTGCCGCCAAAGACGGGCATTGGCCTGCTGGTAGAGCTCTAAACTCCACGTCATCCCGAACCAAATAATCGTGGAGCCGCCCGACTGTAGATTCAATCCGTGTCCGGCAGAAGCGGGGTGGATTAAGGCGACAGGCCATTTGCCCTCGTTCCAGCTTGCGATACTGTCCGATGTATCCAATTTTGTAAATGATATATTCCGTTCTTTCAGCCTTGCTGATATTCGCTCCAAATCGTGCTTGAACCAGTAAGCCACGAGAACGGGCTTGCCGTTGGCGGCTTCGATTAAATCCTCAAGGGCATCCAGTTTGCGGTTGTGGATGTAGTGGACTGTGCCGTCGTCGCCATAGACCGCACCATTCGCCATCTGGCAGAGCTTTCCTGATAGGGCGGCGGCATTGGCGGCAGTGACATCGCCACCAGCCAGTTTTAACACCAAATCCTGCCGCAGTTCGTCGTATCGCTCACGCTCTTTGTCTGATAGCTTCACAGGATACCCAGCGGTTACCAGTTCCGGCATGATCAAGTGGTCAGTAGATTTCATCGATATGGTAATGTCGGCGATTTTGGCGTATATTTCTTTTTCAGCAAACGGCAGAGGCTTGTAGCTGAATATGACCTGACCGTTTCTTTTGTCGGGTGTAAAGTATGTGCTGCGATACTGCCCGATGAACCGTCCGAGCCGCTGACCCATGTCGAGAAGCCGGTACTCAGCCCATAAATCCATCAAACCGTTACTACTCGGTGTTCCTGTCAGACCGATGATGCGTACTACCTTGGGGCGAACCTTCATCAATGACCTGAACCGCTTTGTCTGGTGGTTCTTGAAGCTGGATAGTTCATCAACCACCAGGGTGTCGAAATCGAAAGGGATGCCGCTGTCCTCGATCAGCCACACTACGTTTTCGCGGTTGATTACGTAAATATCTGCTTTAGCCTGAAGCGCCGCTTTGCGCTCCGTCTCCGTGCCGACAGCAACGGATAATCTCAGGTCGGAGAGATGCTCCCATTTACTTATTTCTTCAACCCAGACTGCACTAACGCGAAGCGGACAAATAACAAGAATCTTTCCGATTTCAAAGCTGTCAAACAGCAGGTCGGCGATGGCGGTTAGTGTTAACACCGTCTTGCCTAACCCAAGCCCATATCGAGGAACACAGCTGCGACAGTGTTTTCCTTGATATATTCGGTCGCATATCGCTGGTAATCATGCGGTATGAACTTCATTCGGCACCACCTCCAATCTGCTCTAAAATTTCTCTAATTTGCGCTCCATCGTCCAAAACGTAGACCGTAAAACCCAACCGCCGAAGCATCCCATGTCGCGCTTCCTGCAAAGGTCGAGGTTTCTCCCCATACCGCTTCACTTCAACAAAGGCGATTTTGCCCCGCGGCAGGAGAATAAGGCGGTCGGGCATCCCATCAAAACCGGGACTTGTAAATTTAAGTGCGATACCACCCATTGCTTTGACTGCTTGGACGAGTTTCTGTTCTATGGTTTTCTCTCTCACGATAACCTCCAATTTCTCATTTGCCGATTGCCCGATTTTTCCTATAATTACTACGCGTGCGTTTCCCGTGTGCCTATTACCCTTATCCTTACCTATATAAATTAGTAGAATAAAATGGGCAATAAGGGAAAGAGCAATCGTAGAACACTGATTTATTAGGGGCTTGCGACTTTGCCGAGTTTGGTTGCCGAAGCCCCAAAACGAGCAGACAGGCAATAAAAATGCTTCATTCCGTTCTGACGAACACCCTCTGAATGCCATAAATGGGCAAGAATTTTTTGCCGGTCTTATTTCCGTCGAATAGAGACCAGCCGCCGATACGGTTCAAGATGCCTTGGATTTCATAGGAATCAGCTTTCTTTATGGACTCGCGGGTCTTACCAAAGCACTCACACCATATCTCCATTACGCAGACTTGATTCCTGCGGACGCTTCCGCTCGTTCTTGTTGGGTCGTCAGGAGAACGGATGTATTCGATCCTGCGATAAATATCCATTGCGTCCCAGCTTTCAGGGAGCAGGGTTTCAAGGTAATCTAAAACCATGCCCTCGCGCTCGTCGTTTTCCATAGCGTTACGCTGTTCGGCAAACGCCGCCATAGCAACATCGCCTTTTAAGAACAATTCTTCGCCGCCTTGGTATTTTACGAAGGCTTCTGCCCAAATCTGATCTATGTCCGCAAGCTCCCAAGCGCGGTATTTACTCTCGCCGGATACCCAAACAGGCCAGAAGCGTCGGTTGCCCGTGATGTCCCGCAAAAATCCGCCGTCTGAATTGGTCGTACCCACGATAATACATTGGCGCGGGTGGCTCTCAACCGCCCGGCCATACGAAGGACGATACTTATCATCGGTGCGGGTGATAAAGGATTTTACTGTCTCGACATCCATTTTCTTAATGCCCGCAAGCTCCCCGAGCTCGAGTATCCAGTAGCCCTGAAGCTTCTCCGGGGCGGTTTTATCTTTCATGTCAGATATTGAAAGGCTGTCGGAATACCATTGCTGTCCCAGTTTGGAGAAGAGTGTGGATTTTCCGATACCCTGCTTGCCATTGAGGACAAGGATGGAGTCATGCTTTGTGCCGGGGCTAATAATCCGAGCCACCGCTGCTACGAGGGTTTTGCGGGTGACGGCTCTGGTATAAGGCGAATCTTCCGCACCGAGGTAATCAATAAGCAGTGTGTCGATTCGAGGAATTCTATCCCATTCGGGTAAGCCTTCGAGGTATTCCCGAATCGGATGATAAGCACGGTCGTCGGCAACCTTAGCCAGCGCAAGTTCATAATTTCGAGCCGAAAATGTACCATAGCGTTTATCGACGAAAGCCACAAGCTGGGCTGTATCGACATCCCGCCAAGGCTTATGTGGACGTTCCCAGGGCAATTCGTCCCCGTATATCTGGTTGGCGAGGCGATTATGTCGGATACCCGTTAACGTTTCATCGTTGTTCAGGATAAGGAGCAGGTTGCCGAGGGTATTGGAGAGGATGCCACTTTTCTCACGCTGAAGCTGGGATTTCCAATCAGCATCTTCATCAAAGTCGCTTTCAGCCTTGGCAATGCGTTCCTCGGCGAGCAGTAGTTTTACATTTTCATCCTGTACTGCCAGTGCGCTCATCGCCTTAAAGCCCGCCTTTTCGTCAAGGTCGGTGAACTTATGGATGCGAACGAGGTCAAAGGCGTTTAACAGCCTGCCACAGGCGGGGTCGGTGGCGTGATGCGAATACGACCATTTGCTTTCATACAGCACCACGCCCGCCGAACTATCAGCGGGGATATAGTCATAACGTCCGCTCATTGCCGACGCTTCGTATACATCAGATAGAAATGTTGCAATCACATCCTCAATCGGATAAGCGCGGCAGAAAGCGCCGACCACGCCATCTTTTTCGAGCGGATCTTGCTGTTGCCTAATACTGCGCTGTATCACCTCAGACTGACGGCTTGATGTAGGCCAGAGTGAGCAGTCGTGCCAATCGGAGAGCTTGGAGAGGTATGCGTCTGGATCGAGGACATCGCCATCGATTTCTTTAAAAATATATTCACCGTCAGATGGCGTGGACGGCCAGTACATCAAACGCTCCGGTTCATAGGTGCTGTCATCAAAGAAGTCCATGCCGATGACTTCCGCGACCAGTCGGGAAACAGCAGCGTATTCGTCCGGCGAAACCTCGCGGGCAAGTGGAATAACCATGCGAAGCCGGGGTTCTTCGGGTGTATGGCTATGGGTGGAGTAGACCACACACTTGTGCGAGAACAACATCTCAACGGTGTCAATAAAATTACTACCGGCGTGGTCGGCATCAAGGGTTATCCCCGAGCGGCTTTCTACCGTATCCTTTTTACGTCTGCCACCCTTGAGATGCCCGAGAACATAGCCGCCTACATCTTTTGCGGCATCGCGACGGTCTTTGGTGAATTTCTTGTATTCTGCGACAGTTTCAGTTGTGCGGCGAGTGACTTTGAATCGCTCGCACAATCCATCAAATGTGGTCTTTTTATTGATCCACCGTTTTGACAGACGGCTGTCGCCATAGGATATTTTCATTTCTTGCATTCTTCCGAGACCTCCTCATCTACAAATCTACCGCGCGCCCAGTTCAAGAAGTTACCTCTGCAGGTCGTATCATATTTGTTGCATGTCTTTCCAAATGCGGGACAGGCTCCGCATGACAAAACGATGAACTGATGACTAGCGATGAATTCGGGTGTGAGAGTTTCCTTCCAGACATCGAAATTTGTGCTAACAGTTGTTGGTTCAGTTTTCTCAGCTTCCATCGCCGATTACCTCCTCGCATTTGTGGTTGTAGTATTTGATAGGCATGCCGCGCTTTTTTGCCTTGGCGATTTCACGAGACATACCATCGAAAGGCTTGCCGAAAACCCAAAGTTCATCGCATTTACCAAGCAGGACAAGGGCAAAGAACATCCCCAATTCTCGCTGCTCTCTGTCATCGTCATCCATGAACTGCGGGTAGTGGAGGTGGGGTGCAAGCGGGATGCACCCCTTGGAAACGGCAACGCGGCAATAACCCTGTGCTCTCCTAATGTTGTATTCCGTATCCCCGGAGAACGGCGATGCGATATAAACAAGCGGTCGGTAGGTTTTTAATGGGACTTCCGATTTGGCAACCGCCGAGAGTGCTTCATAGGCAGTCGGGTCGGGATAGCCCTCACTGTTGTACTTGTCCATCAGGCACCTCCCCTTGGTAATACTGCTCTACGAGCGAACGCAGCCAGTCGATTTCTTCATCAAGGCGGGTGTTTACCGATTCGTACATGGCATTCTCGGCTTCGAGTGCGGCAAGCTGTTTAGCTCGCTCCGCACTTTTGTCTGCGCTGATAAACAGGAGCGAGAAGAAGCAGGTCAGCCCAATCCACATCAATATCCACGGAAACGCTGACCAGACCGCCTTGCCAATCTTCTTCAGAGCCGCTTTAACGGATTGTTTTCTTTCAGACACCATTGTTTATAGCTCCTTCCCAAGAAACAGATTGATGAAATACTGCTGCCCTTTGCCCGTGACTTTTGTGGTCTTGCTGATGGTGACGTGTCCGTCCGAATGAGTGATGGCAGTTTCCTTGACCCTAAAAAGCCCCAGTTCCATCGCCTTTTGGGTTGGTGCGTTATAATCAGTCCCTTTGCGCTTGATGAGGTAGCCGTCCTGACGCAGTTTTTCAAACAGACGGTTCTGACCGATTTCGACACCGTTGCCTTTGAGGATTTTCGCCAACTCACCAATTAGGATGGTTCCGTCTGATACTGACACCGCATCGGCGAAGATAACCTTTGGCTTATTCTCGGTGGCCTCCAGTTGCAGCCGTTCCTTGGCGGTGCGCTCTTCCTTAAGTGCGGTCAGCACTTTAATCCAAGAGTCGGGATCGTTCATCAACTCTTCTAATTTGGCGGGAGTGACATACGCGCCGTGCTTGCGGATGGTAGGAAGCACTTCATGGGTGACCCAGCGTTTGAACTTTTTGGCTTCGGGCTTACGGGATAACAAAATAATGCTGTAAAGCCCGCTTTCAGTAACTGCGATCATTTCTTGTCGGCCACCAAGGGTGTCCACTAATACCGGCTCCCTTTCATCGTCGTCTAATCGTGCTGCTGCGTCGCGATATTTCTCAATCCCGAGAATGCCGCACACATCCTTAAGTACCCAGAAAATTTCGCTACCCTTTTGAACAGTCCTGACTTCGTTCCCCTCATAGGAGAACACTTGTAATCCGTACATATTGAACCTCCTGAAAAGTTATTTTCGAGAGGCAACAACCCCTCTACTGCCTACAGACAGGAGGGGTTGTTTTGCGTACTGGCATTTAATCTTTTTTATAAAACGAGCAATCGAACCCATCGGCAACAAGCAGAAGCCCCTCCGCCCAAGGCGGCGTCCGGCTCATTTGCTGACACAAAATCTCGGTAGACATCCTTGGGTCGGCTTCGATTACGACTTCGTCGTGGATGTGCATCACGATGGAGCAATGACGGAGTGTCTGCATGGCGAAGGATAAAATATCCCGACTTGTCGCCTGCACAATATTCTCCACAAACTTGGGACCGTAACTTTCAATACGCTCCCATTTCTTTGTGCCGCCGACACCTTCGTAGGTTACGCAGTCCGAGCCGAACTGATTTGTACCGATACGGGGCTTGACGTAGGAAAGCCGTCTGCCGGATGGAAGCGTGATAAATAGCATCCCGCTTTGGTAGCCGAAGCGGATGCCGTGGGTTTCGGTCATTGTCCTGTCCCTGACTGCCCTCATAGCGGCGCGGTCAACATCCCACCAAAATTGCACGATATTTGGGTTCGCCGACCGCCAAGCGGAAACGAGCGGACGGAGTTCATCTTCCGACAAACCCATATCCAAGGCGCCCATTGCTTTGAGAGCGCCGACCGAGCCGCCATAGCCAAGGGCAAGTTCGGCAATCTTTCCTTTTTGTCGTAGCGGGCTACCCTTGGTAACTTCCTCAATCGGAACATTGAACATCTGGCTTGCCGACGCTTCATAAATCTTGCCATGGGTGGCAAACACATCGTTTCGCCATCGCTCTCCGGCAAGCCAAGCGATGACACGGGCTTCAATCGCCGAAAAGTCAGCGACGATTAGCTTACAGCCATCCTTCGGCACGAACGCTGTGCGAATCAACTGGGAGAGTACCTCGGGAATGTTGTCATAGAGCAATTCGATGGCATCGAAGTCGCCCTTGCGCACTAATGAACGAGCTTGTTCAAGGTCGACCAGATGATTCTGTGGGAGATTTTGCATTTGTATTAGCCGTCCAGCCCATCTGCCGGTTCTGTTAGCGCCGTAGAACTGGAACATTCCACGGGCGCGGCCGTCAGCACAGACGGCGTTCTCCATCGTCTGATATTTCTTGACCGAGGATTTCGCCAATTGCTGACGGAGTGATAGGACTTTTCCAAGAGGCTCCGGCGCATCTTTGAGCAACTCCGCGACTGCCTTTTTGCCGAGGGAGTCGGTTTCCATGCCGTTATCGGCGAGCCACTGTTTCATTTGTTGTACCGAATTTGGATTATCCAGATCAGTTAGTTCCTTCATTAATCGGGTCAACACGATACGGGAGCGTGCATCCGCCTTGATGGCATTGCGCACGAGCGTCATGTCCAAAGCTACGCCACGATCGTTAATCTCTTGGTCATGGGCGTATTCTTCCCATACATTTTCAGGCACGGGAAACTTGGAGAGCCGCTCGCGGATAGAGAGTTCCGTCTCTACGTCACGGCGATTGTATGTTTTGAACGCTTCCCATTTGTCGGGGGCGTGCTCCGGCAAATTCCGTGTTCTTTGCCCGTTTGTGGCGGTGGGTTTACAGGGTGAGCAGAAGTATCTGATGAGATCCTTGCCCTCGGTTAGTTTCTGCTTCTCAAGTCCCAATACCGCTCCCGCGCCTTCGAGGGAGAGGGGCAAACCCATGTATGCTGACCAGACCATTGCACAACGCCATGATGCGGGGTTAAGGTATTTCGCCTTGCCGAGGATTTCAGCAGAGTGGTGGTTGTCGGCGAAGGGGTCAAGACTGATGTCCATATCCGAAAGGTATCGAGAGAGACAGACCCTCTCAAAATTGGCGTTGAACGCCCATTTTTGAACATTATCGTCTGTTAGTGCGTTGAGGATTTCCGGCGGTAGATGTTCGCCCGCCGCAAGGTCGATGACCTGAACATCGTCGCCATCTACGGAATAAGCGAACAGGAGAATATCGAAGTCGGGCGACTCGGCGTACTTGTACACACCGCTTTTGGAAAGGTCGTAGCCGCTATAGGTTTCAATATCTATGGATAATGTTTTCATAAGACCTCCATAATCGAAAAAGGCGGCAAGTTGCCCTGCCGCCCTCCGTAGTTGTGTAATGTATTTATCCGAGGAAATCCTCGTCGTCGTAGGAGGCAAAATCATCCTCTGCACGGGATTTACCGCCGAGGGGTTCGCCGTCGCGGATTTTCTGCAGGTTGTTCAGGCCACAGGCAATGCCTTTATTGCCGTTACTGTTGAAAGCGTAGAAATTAATGCTCGCTCTGCCATATACACCACTGTAAACTTCTGAGCGGTTTATAATTTGCTGACGGTCTGCATCCACCACGCCCGGTGCGGTCGCGCTGTTGGCGTTGATAAAATAGGCATTGTTGTAAGCGGGATCATCGGGTCTTTCGGTGTCGCCATCACGGAGCGGTGTCTTGAGGGCGGCAAGGGGCGGTACGGTTTTACCGTTGCCTTTAAGTTTCGCCTCACCTTCGAGGTAAGCCGCTTCAATCGCTGTCTTGATTTTAGCGATGGTCTTGGTATCGGACTTGGGGATAATGAGTGATACCGAGAACTTCGGCGTGCCGCCGTTGATGGATTTCGCTTCCCACACATTAGCGTAAGACCAGCGAGTATCGGGTCCTGTGATAACCTTCATAGGGTTTTGAGCCTGTGTGTTTACATTGTTTGTCGTGTTAGCCATTGGAATTTTCCTCCTCATAATCATTAAAATCGTGTTTTGCTGTATGGATTGCCGGACGTTTGTCGCCCTCCGGTACGAGCGTTGGTTTGCCTTGGGGCTTCTCGATCAGACCGCTGAGCAGTTCGGAGAACCTTACCTTGCCGAGAGCCTTTTCCATTGCAGTGATGCCCATCACCTTGTGTTCATATGGGTCGTAACCTGCCGCGCTGACGGCATCAGCGACTGCCTGATCGTTTGTGTATCTGCGGTTAGAACGTCCTTCAACCAGTTTCCAACCTGACCAATGCTTGCCACTGAGCGCGGTTTGCAAAGCGTAGTCCTTGATGTCCGAAGCCCACGAAACAAGATCGTCTATCTTGCCAAGAATGGATTCGATTTCATCATTTTCCAAAAGGGGAGGCAGCTTGAATTCGTATTTTGCGAGTTCAAGGTTTTGTTCTGCTCGTTTGCGGCAGTCATGCTTCGCCTTGCAGAACTGGCACCAATCACCACACCGGAATTCGCCCTCACCGTCGTAGGCAAGTTCTGCGATAGGTTTTAAGGTTTCTGCTGCCCACTGATAAAGTGATTCTTTGAAAACCGTGTGGGTACTGATGTTATCCCGCCTTGGCTGATAAATGGTCATGCTGACTGTGTCGATATCATAGATGCCGTCAAACAACTCCAGAGCACCCAAGGCGTATAGTTTCATTTGCGGGTTGTCGTCTGCTGCTATGAGGACTCCGGCACCCATTTTAAAGTCAATTACATTGAGCGTGCCGTCAGCGATGATCACGCAGTCGCCGGTGCCAAAGCCACCCTCGACATACTTAGAAAAGTCGAGACGCTGCTCAATCAGCACCACAGGGTCGGCGCAATTCTGCTTTGCCGTTTCCACCAGTTCCATGATGTAGGCGGCGTATCCGTTGGCACATTCCTCCATCTCCTCGGAGTAGTAGGTCAGGCTGGCGGTTGGGTCTTTGGCGCGTATACCGAGTGCGGTTTTCAGCTTATACTCGCCGAGGGTGTGGGCATCCGTGCCTTCCTGAGCATAACTGCTGCCTTTGTCCTCGTATTGCTCGCAGAGCCTGGCCGAAGGTGGGCAGTTCAGCCATCGGTGACTTGAAGAAGCAGAGAGAAGCGCATGTTTACCCATTGCCCAGTACCTCCGCTTCTGCAAGCAGGGCGGCATATTTAGCGGGGTCTATCTCCGACAGCTTCGATGCACCATGCTTTTCGAGCAATTCCCGAATCTTGGCGGTATGACCGCTTCGAGATTTTTCTGCAAGAACGGCTCGCACTTCTTCCAGAGTGAAAGGTTTCGGGGATGACTTTGATTCTGGTTGTGTCGATGCTTCGGATTGACAACTTCCGAATAGAGCCGTCAGGCTGTCAGCTACCGAGTTCAGGGACTGCGCTGCGCTCCGAAGTTCGCCTACACAGAGGTCGAGTTCACTCATCTTGCTCATCTGGTACACCTCCTCCCTCGGTGGACTTATCCTGCCTTTGAAGTGCGAGCAACTTTTTGGCGAGACGTTTGGACACGACGCTAATTGCCGTTAAGATGCCTGCGAGTTCTTCATCCAGCTCGGCATTGTGCAAATTCGTGTCTCTGTCATTTGGTTTTGTTTGCATTTTCTTACCTCCATTTCCGAGAAGACTTAACCGCCCCTCTACCGTCTACAGACAGGAGAGGAGCGGTTGCGTACCGGCGGAGGTCGGCTATTTAAAGAATTCCTTTAAGGCTTCGTTCTGGCGCAGAGTTTCAAGGATCTTGTGCTTGCGCTTGTTAACGCTTTTGGACTGCTTATATCCGAGCGAAGGTGCAAGTTCGCGTTCGGTTTTGCCATTCCAGAAGATATCTTTAATAAGGTCGAGGTCTTCTTGGGCAAGGGTAGCGAGGGCGGCATAGAGGGTATCGAGCAGGGCTTTTTCTTCTATGATCGATTCGAGATCATTCGGGTCGGCGGGTTCGTATCGTGTTTCCTTTTTGTCACCGTTACCACTATCCTCACGTTGAAAAAGCGCATCCAACTCTATGGTTCGGCTTTTGAACCGACGTTGACAGACATCGCATTTCCGTGAGCCGTCTTCGGCTGTTTTCCAGCCATCGCATTTTTCTGTCCCTTTAAGTAGGCAAGCAAAGCGCCGTTCTTGATACTTTGCTTCACGCCAGATAAATCGCATATTATCGCGGGCGAGTTCTTCACCCATTTGATTGCGAGACAAGCGGACAACGAGACCGGCTTCCTCGTCGACATACCAGCGTTGCGGGAATGGGTTCTCGGGTTCTTCTGTACGAGCAAAGCACACTGCTCGTGTTACTTTGGATTCCTGTTCGCCGTCCTCGGATAGGACATAGTATTGCATCGGTTCACCGAACTTGGATCGGTGAGGGATGGGAGTGGGTTTGAAAGACTTGTTGTTTGTCATAGTTTGGCTCCTTTCGAATTGGCAAAGGAGCCAAGCAGGCTACAAAAAAGAGCCGAATGGTCACGAAACGCAAAAAGCCGGATGAGATACGAACTCAACGTTTCGTAACTCATCCGGCCATTTGGTAGCTCTTACTCGGCTCCGTTGCTCGGTATGAATTTAATGGATGCTGTTAATTGGTTGCGCTGTTAGGCGCAGGTCACGGGCTTGCCGTGAAGTAGTGCTGTAAGCACTTACATCATGTGCATCACCTCCTTTCGGCGCAGCGTTATGTTTTTGTGCCTTTCAGTTCCGACTTTTCATTACAGGGAACTGATATGAACTTCCCGCACTGTGGACATTTGAGCGTTACCTCCAACTCCTCTAATGGCAATCGGGATATGTCAAATGCACGGCGGCCACAGTTTGGGCATTTCATTTTTTTCTTTTCCAATGCGTGTCCCCCTTATAAAATTAGCACAAACGCTTCAAAGCTTTTCAGCGAAGTTATTCAGCAAAAAAATATAGTCACACTGAAGAGGCTCGGAATAGGGTACCTCATCTTCAAGAAATGAGGAGACCCAGTTCATCGAGCCTGATACCGGCAGACTCCTTTGAGACAACATAGAAGTCCGCAAGTTTCTTGATTATCCAACTACGTGCGGAAATAAACCTCCGCGTTTTATTCGTGTCAACCAACAACTCTGATTCGAATCGCTCGACCATCGTGCCGAAAGTCTGAACAGGCATAAGAATACGTGGCGCGATGTTTACGGCTTGCCACTCCATCCACATCTCATCAGTCCATTCATCATGATTGGATTCGTTGGGTTTGGCAGTGGGGCATTTGTAAACGATAGCTGCTCGTTTGTCCAGCACTGATTGAAGAATGTGATAATCGCGGTGCTTCCACCAATGGAACCCTTCATGGGCATAGGTGTTGTTCAGGCAGCCAATGTTGCGTTGATTAAGTGTGTTGGGGTCGACTATCATAGTTCCCCAGCGCACCTTGATTTCCTTGTACTCCTCATTTTCGGGGTCATAGATTTCGGTAATGCCATTTGTGAAGCACATTTGTCCATAGATGCTTAAATCTTCGGTCAGGTGACGTTCGAGTATGCGTAATCCCATCTTCTTTGTGACGATGTGGCGAATAGGCACTGGCATGGGGCTTTCCAGCGCCTTCGGATAGAATTCTAAGAGGAAATCCGTTGCCACTGAATCGAGGTCATCTTTTGAATAGCGAGGTACAAGACCATTATTAATATCGGCCATAGGCAAGTCTTACTCCTTATCATCCATCTCTTCCACGATCTTCTTCCAGAAGTCGTCTCCGAGATTTTTACTGTTGGCACGGCGCAGTGCGATTCGGACATGCGGCAGATTAGCGTCCATAATGTACTCTGGTAGGTCGGGAGCGGCTTCTGCCCGTTCGCGCCCCGCAAGGTCGAGCAGTTCTGTGCGCTCATTTTCGTCTAAATGCAAAGCCTCGGCTATCTTTTCGAGAAGCCTCATTTCAGGTGGATTGCGCCTTCCTTTGATAATGTCTGAAAGGTACGTCGCAGTGACACCCATTGTGTTGGCGATGTCCTTCAGCATTATGTCTGTGCCGTCAACTCCTCTGCCACGGCGTTTCTGGTCGATGTATTGACCGAATTCACTAGCCATAGTCATTCTCCTTTCGCCATTAAGCTACTTCGCTTAGCAGCTAATTAGAGTATACACCCCAAAGATACGTCTTGTCAATACCTGTTTCGAATATTGGAGCAGGCTCAAAAACCGGAAATGGATCAAAACTCTTGCGAAGGCAATTCTTTGTCTTGAAATCTAAACACATATATGATATATTAAGCACAAAGTGCGGCGAAGGGAGTATTTGAATGGCTATCAGCTACAAGAAATTATGGAAGCTTCTGATTGACAAGGATTTGAAAAAGAAAGATCTGCGTCAGATGGCGGGAATCAGTGCCTCATCAATCACAAAACTCGGAAAAGATGAGAACGTGAACACCGAGATATTGGAGCGGATATGCAAGGCGCTTGATTGTGACATTTCTGACATTATGGAGATGCGCCCATGACACACGCAAATAAGTCAAGCACATGGAGGAAACTATGATAGCTAACTATACGCCGCACCAGAAGCGGTATTTTGCAGAACAGCTAACCCTATCGCGCCCGGCGCGTGAAATAGAAGCCCTTGCCTCGTCAATGTCCGGCGTGAGAGTAGACCTGAACCCGCACCAAGTGGAAGCGGCTCTCTTTGCATTGCGTTCACCCATCTTAAACGGGGCTTTGCTCGCCGACGAGGTTGGACTTGGCAAGACGATCGAAGCAGGACTCGTCCTCGCACAATTTTGGGCAGAGCGCAAACAGCGCATTCTGCTTATTCTTCCTGCATCGTTACGCATTCAATGGAAGTCGGAGTTGGAGGAGAAATTCAATATACCATGTGTCATCATTGAGCGCCCTGCGCGTCGCAAGGGAGTGATACCGCCGTCCAATCTCTTTCTTCAAGCCACGCATAACAAGAAGGTTGCCATCTGCTCGTATGAGTTTGCTTCGGCAAGCAAAGACAGCATTGCAGCTATTCCTTGGGATTTAGTTATAATAGACGAGGCTCATCGGCTTCGCAACATATATAAGAAGAATGGCAACACCCGCGCCAAGAACATCAAACAGGCTCTGGTTGGCCGTAAGAAACTGCTTCTGACGGCAACACCGCTTCAGAACAACTTGAAAGAAATTTACGGTCTGACAACCTTTATCGATGAACATATCTTCGGTGATGCGGCCGTATTCGCTGCTACACCTATACCCGAGCTTCGCTTAAGGCTTCGTAACTTCTGCATTCGAACCCTGCGTCAAGATGTGTCTGACACTGGGTACATTAAGTTTACCCGCAGACAGGTCATCACCCGCCCTTACACACCGGGTGACACGGAGCAGGATCTCTATGACCGTATGTCGGAGTATTTGCAGCGAGACCACATCAGGGCTTTGCCCGACAATGGACGACAGCTTGTGACGATGGTAATCCGCAAACTGCTCGCTTCTTCCTCGGCGGCGGTTTCAAAAACCCTGCAATCGCTAATTAACAAGCTGGAGGCTTTGCAGGAAGGATATGAAGACAATCTGGAAAGCGAACTCTCCGAGGACTTTGAAGCTTATGGCGAATACAGCGAAGAGTATACTGACGAGGACGAGCCTGATGACGAAGGCTTCAATGAGAGCAGGCAACGCGACTGGCAAGAGATTATTCAGGAAAAGGAACTGCTGCGAAGCATCAAAGCTCTTGCAGACAGCATAAGCCATGACGCCAAGGGCGATGATCTTCTGGCGGCGCTTCAGGTGGGCTTTAACCTTGCCGAGGAAAGCGTTATGGAGGTTGACGGCAAGAAAGGTGCGCGTAAGGCGGTTATATTCACCGAAAGCACTCGTACCCAACAGTATGTTCTTGGTCTTCTGAATGCCGGTGGTTATGAAGGTCAAGTCGTGCTTTTGAACGGCTCGAACAATGATGATATCTCCAAGCGGATATATGCCGGGTGGAAAGAGAGGCATAAAGACGACGGAATAATCACCTCATCCAAAGCCGCTAATATGAAAGCCGCCATAGTTGAGGAATTCCACGATCGCGCCACAATCCTCATTGGAACGGAAGCCGCTGCCGAAGGTATCAACCTCCAGTTTTGCAACATGGTCGTGAACTACGACTTGCCGTGGAATCCGCAGCGCGTGGAGCAGCGTATTGGCAGGTGCCACCGTTATGGGCAGAAGTATGATGTGGTGGTTGTGAACTTTGTGAACCAGAACAACGCCGCTGATAGACGAGTGTATGAACTTCTTGAGAGTAAATTTCGACTGTTTGAGGGAGTTTTCGGCTCATCGGATGAAGTGCTGGGCACCTTGGAGCGCGGCATCGACTTTGAGCGAGTCGTTTACGGCATCGTTCAAAATTGCCGTGGCGAGGAAGCCATTAACAGAGCATTTGATGAACTTCAGCAACAGTATGCCGACATCATCGCTGAGCAAAAGGCGCAGACCATTCAACAGGTCATGGAGTTCTTCGACGAGGACGTCACCGTTAAGTTAAAGAGCTGCGAGACCCGCACCCGTGCCAGTCTGGCAAAATTTGATCGTTGGAAATATGACCTTTTTGCTGCCTATGGTGCGACAAGGTCTAATGATAGAGATTGGACTTTCGATTACAACGGCAAGCGCTACATCCCATCGTGGGCAGATGCAAAATCAAGTACAGACGGCACATTCCTCGATTCAGAATCGCAGGTTTACACTAAAATGCGCGATACCGCAAAAGCACTCGACGCACCGACGGTCCAGATTCGTTTCAACCATTCTGCATTACCTGTTGAGGAGCAGACGAGTTTCTTTACAAACGGCAACAGCAACCTAACCGGTGCAGTTTCAATTGATAAGCTGACCTACAACTACGGCATCGAAGGCGAAAAGGAAGAGCACCTGCTAGTCAGCATAGTAACGGACAGCGGCGTAGAAGTTGATGAGGACTTGTTCGGGCGTATGATGGAGATACCGGCTGAGGTTATCGGTACAGCGGTACCCGACACACGCCTTGATGAGCGCAAGGCGATACTGCAAGCCCGCAAGTGCGCAGAGATTGACGAATCCAACAAGGAAAGCCTCGTCCTGCGTTTGAGCGAATTAGAGGCTTGGAGAAACGACTGTGAGACCGCTCTAAGCCGTGAGATAGACGACCTGCGAAACGAGATCAAGCTGAAGCAAGGGCAAATGACCGCTAATGTCGGGGCGCTTACCTTCCAGCAGATCGTTGACCTGCAGGAAGAGATAAATAAACTCAACGAGGCCATCGTACAAAAGCAGCGAAAAATGCTTGAAAATAAGGATGCTATCAAAAAGAGCGCATCCGACCTGCAAGCCGAAGCCATACGCCAATTGAATGGCAAGGCGACGCTTGACTTGGTTATGATGTTCTCGTTTGAAATAGCATAAGGGGGAAAACACAGTGCAGAAACTTGAATTAACTTGGATTGGCAAGGGGCAAGAACCCGCCGTGGAGCCTCGCATATTGCTCCATGATGCGAGCCGCGATTATGGCGATCCCAATGCCAACAATATGCTCATCCATGGGGACAACCTCCTTGCCTTGAAAGCCTTAGAACAGGAATTCGCAGGCCAGGTAAAGTGCGTGTATATAGATCCTCCCTATAATACAGGGGCAGCTTTTTCGGAATACAACGATAACCTTGAACATTCAACGTGGTTGAACCTGATGGTTCCACGGCTTCAAATAATCCGCAACCTACTTAGCCCAGACGGGAGTTTGTGGATAAGTATCGACGATGATGAACACGCTTACTTGAAATGCCTCTGCGACGAGGTTATGGGACGTACTAATTTTGTAGCAAACTGCATATGGCATAAAAAGCATACCAGAAGCAATGATGCAAAATGGTTCTCCGATAATCACGATTATATCTTGGTTTACGCCAAAGACAAATTGACTTGGCGTCCAAATCTTCTGCCCCGTACAGAAGAGAGCGCAAAAGGCTACACGAACCCAGACGATGACCCACGTGGTGTTTGGGCTTCGGGTCCATGTCACGCAAAGACTCCAAACCCCAAGGACATCTATCCGATCACAACACCTTCAGGACGTGTCGTAATGCCGCCTGCGGGAACGAGTTGGCGCTTTTCTGAAGCCAAGATGAAAGACCTGATTCAGGATAATAGAATTTACTTTGGTGCAAACGGTGACAACGTGCCGCGATACAAGCGCTTTATTACGGATGTTCAAAACGGCTTTGTACCGACTACCCTTTGGTTTAGGGATGAGGTTGGCGATAATCAGGAAGCTAAAAAAGAGGTTAAGGCATTCAATCCGGATAGCGTCTTTTCTACACCTAAGCCGGAACGTCTAATTGAGCGCATTCTAACCCTTGGTTCAAAAGAAGGTGATATTGTTCTTGATAGCTTTCTTGGTTCAGGCACTACGGCGGCAGTCGCCCATAAGATGGGTAGACGCTGGATTGGCATAGAACTCGGCGAACATTGTTACACCCACTGCATTCCGCGCCTTCAAACTGTTATAGACGGCGAACAGGGCGGTATTTCTCAGTCTGTCGAGTGGCAAGGCGGCGGTGGGTTTAAGTTTTATGAACTTGCCCCCACACTGATTGTCAAGGACGAGAATGGGTTTGAGATTATCTCCGGTCAGTACGATGCGACGATGCTCGCTGCTGCTGTAGCAAAGCTGTGCGGTTACCGCTTTGCCCCCCGCGAGGACAACCCGTACATCCACGGCGTGAACAATGTGGGTGGATTCATCTTTGTGACCACACAATACATCACCGCACCACTCCTTGGCGAGATAGCGAAGAACTTCTCCGACACACAGTCGCTCGTCATCTGTGCGTCCGCTTTCCAAGTCGGGATCAAGAACAATTTCCCGAATATTAAGCTCCGCAAGATACCGCAATCGGTGCTGTCCAAGTGTGAGTACGGCGCGGACAATTATAACCTAAATGTCGTGGAACTGCCCGACTTTGAGGAGACGGAGGAGGACTTCGAAGATGCCGAATGAACATAAATTGGACATCCTGAAAGACCTCAACGTGAGCATGACACTTCGCAAGCCTCAACAAGAGGCTCTTGTCGTCTTTGCGGAAGTCCTCGACCTGCTGAAGTGGGATAAAGTGCCATGGGTGACGCAATCGGAACGCAACCCAAAAACCGAGCAGGAGCGCATCTACACCCCAGAGCAGATAGCTGAAATTGACGAGCGACATTCGACTGAATTAGTGGCGCAGCTTGATCGAATCCGTGAGAAATTCCTCACCGTGACCAGCTTCGAGCGGGAGTTCCCGTCCGTATGCTTTGCCCTTGCCACTGGTGTGGGCAAGACACGTTTAATGGCGGCGATAATGGCGTATCTTCACCGCGTAAAGAAGGTGAACAACTTCTTCGTGGTTGCGCCGAATCGCACGATATACGAAAAACTAAAGAGGGACTTCAGTCAGAACTACCCTGAAAAGTATGTGTTTTCAGGGCTATATGACTTTGTGGCACAGCCCTATCTTATCGACGGCGACAACTTTAACAGTTTTAATCCGTCGCAGTTGCGGTTTAACGAACCATCCATTTCAAGCGTGAACATCCACATCTTTAATATCGCCAAGCTGACCCACGGGCGTGGCAAAGCGGCGGAGATGGCAAGGGTCATGCGTTTACACGAGGTTTTGGGGCAGTCATATTTTGACTTCCTGCGTTCTTTACCCGACTTGTGCGTTATGATGGACGAGAGCCATCACTACCATGCTGAGCAGGGGTTTGGAGTTATAAACGATTTGAACCCGATGATTGGTGTGGAGTTTACGGCGACACCGCAGATTCAGACGAGTCGAGGCAAAGTGGACTTCAAGAATGTGGCATATGAATACTCCCTCGCCCACGCACTGAACGACAAGATGTATGTTAAAGAGCCAGTTGTCTGGACACGCCGCGACTTTAACGCAAGCAATTATACCGACGAGCAGCTTGACCACGAAAAGCTTGTTGATGGCATCAAACTACACATCGACACAAAGGCGAAGCTGGATGTGTATTCCCGCAACTACGGCAGACCGTTCGTGAAACCATTTGTTTTGGTGGTGGCAAAAGATATCGCACACTCGCGGCAAATTCGAGATTTTCTCACATCCGCCGAATTCTATGACGGTTATTACGCCGATAAGGTTCTGGAAATAAACTCCAAGCAAGGTAAGGTGGAAAGCGACGAGAATACAGAACTTCTGCTTGGGCTGGAACATCCCGATAACGTAATTGAAATCGTCATTCACGTTGACAAGCTAAAAGAAGGCTGGGATGTTACCAATCTCTATACCATCGTGCCGCTTCGCGCCTCAGCTTCTGAGACACTCACTGAACAGACAATAGGGCGCGGACTTCGTTTGCCTTACGGCCAGCGTACGGGCGTGGATGAGATTGATCGCCTTTCCATCGTAAGTCATGATAAGTATCAGGCGATCGTGGCTCTTGCCAACGACCCAAATTCCCTCGTGCGGAAGGTTTACTATATCGACCCGTCTCTCGTTCCTGATATGGGGAGTGCAGATATGGAGTCAGTGGAGATTAAGCCGACCTATGAGGTTCAAGTGTCATCCGAGAACTTTACTCACGAGATTTCGAGCGTGTTCAGTAATGACATTCCCGAAGAGACCCGTACCGGTGTAGCATCGTTTGTTGCCGAGAAAGCAGCTCTATATGTTGTGGATATGTCACGCAGGGTATCCTCGTTTATGGACGTGCGTACGGACACGCAGGCAAAAGAAACCATTACGAGGCAGATTGTTCGGGAAGTGCAGTCTCGCTTCCCCGAAGTGCAAATAGACAAAGAAGAAATCCGTAAGGCGACGGAGAGTGCAATTGAATACTGCGTGGAGGCTTTGACAGGGACGATTATCCCGATTCCTGAACTGGTTATCAACCCACAGAGCGTTTCTGTATACCGCTTTGATGAGTTCGACCTCAATGTTCGCAATTTGAACCTGCGTCCGACCGACGACACCATTATCGGACGCGAGTTATCCGAGGGTGGGCGACTCATAGAGTTTGAGGGCGACGATATCGAACTGCTCAGGAAACCCGCCGACAGCCCTGAAAATGAAGTGGCAAAGTACATCATCGTCAAGGATAATATTGACTACCAGAAATGTGGAAAGCTGATATTTTCCCTTATCGCTCAGGCTAAAAGGCACTTTTTGTCGTACTTGAGTATCGAAGACACCGATAAGGTAATGCGCCAACAGGCTCGGACAATTGCCGATTACATATACGCCCAAATGAACGAACATTTCCACGAAAGCGACGTGGCGTATACGGCGACCGAAATACGACCTTTCTCTCGTATTGAAGGCAGTTTTGGCAGCAAGGTCAAAGCAGATGATATTTACCCCTACACCGTTACTTTCCGTGCGGGTGAGGTTCGTCAAAAGGTGTTCAAGGGATTCACGAAGGCTTGCCATACACTCTACAAGTTTGATAGCCTTCCTGAACTGGAATTTGCTCGGGTATTGGAGCAGGACGGCGAGGTGCTAAAATGGCTGCGCCCTGCGCCAAGGCAGTTCAATATCTATTGGGGCAAGCAACGCCAAAACTACGAACCAGACTTCATTGTTGAGACCGCTGACCATATATATATGTGCGAGGTCAAAGCGTACAATGAAATACCGACATCCGAAGTTCAGGAAAAAGGGCGTGCCGGAGCGGAATACTGTCGTACGGTCAGCGAATGGAACATCAAGAACAGCGGTAAGCCCTGGGAGTACGCGATTGTTGCTGATAGGAGCATTCAGTCGAACTCCAGCTTCCGTTACCTCATCGACACACGTTCGCCGCTTGAAATTTTGATTGACGGGCATAAGCCGTGACAAGTAGTATTTGAATTAAGAGATCTATAAGAATAAGAAGGAGGTGTGAAAGGATGAGCGATACTGTAAACCAACCAACATATAAAAGACAACGCTTTCTGTTGTCTTTTGTGCGTCAGCTAAACAGTGGCGTGACGGCTACCGACTTGCAAAAGCTGGTATTCCTTCACACGATGGCGGGCGATTCGGGGTATTACGAGTTCGTTCCGTATAAGTTTGGTTCGTACTCGTTTCAGCTTAAAGAAGATTTGGATATCCTACAACGGGATAGCTTCGTTACCTTGGATTACGTGCAGGAAAGCACGAGGATTAAGGCTGTCGGCGATTATCCAAAAGAAGCTTCTTTTCGGATAGCAACCGAGCGTGGCAATGCACTTATCCGCCGCGCCTATCGTGAGTATCCCTACTATTCAATAAACAGCGAAATCACCTCTCGTCTATTCCGAGGCGAGGAGTTGGAGCAGTTCAACCGTAGCAAGCAAGCCTATGCTAAGACTGAGCAGGTTCTGTTCACGATTGGTTATGAAGGGAAAAGTATTGAGGCTTTTATTAACATATTAATTCAGAACGATGTCCGTTTGCTATGCGATGTAAGGAAGAACCCTTTAAGCCGCAAGTTTGGATTCTCTAAAGGAAAACTCGAACACATCACTCAGACGGTTGGGATAAAGTACATTCATGTCCCTGATCTCGGCATCGAGTCCGATAAACGAAACTCGCTTGAGACGCCAGATGACTATAAAAGCCTCTTTGCTGACTACGAAAAAACTCTACCAAGCAGAAGGGCATCCCTTGATGTGGTTTATGCATTGCTGCAGCAGCACAGCCGTATAGCCTTGATGTGCTTTGAACTTGAGCCGGAGATGTGCCATCGACACGTTATCAGGGACAATATCGTTAGAACACGCCGAGTAAGGAGTGTGGATATGTAATGATGGAGAAAAAGCGCGTTTTCATTTTGGTGAAAACTTACCCGACCATCTCCGAGAAATATTCGGAGTTGGTCTGCACAGCGGGTGTTCTTGAGGATGGCTCGTGGATACGCCTGTATCCCATGCCGTTCAGACTGCTTAATGATGACCAGAAATACCCGAAGTATACATGGGTCGAAGTGGATGCCGAGCGCAACACCTCAGATTTCCGTGCAGAATCATACCGTCCTGATATTACCACAATGGTTGCTGAGCCGAAACCAAGTAAAGCAAATTGGGATGAGCGGCGAAGAATAATATTCAAGAACAAAACGGTGTACACCAATTTGGAAGTCCTCATAACCGAAGCGAAATCATCCGCCAAGACTTCACTCGCCATTTTCAAACCGACAAGAATTCTTGACTTCGTTATTGAACCTGATAACAGGGATTGGGATCCAAAGAAGCTGGCGAGTCTACAAGGACAATCGAAACAGCTACATCTATTCAAGACAATCGAGGAAATCGAGGAAGAGTTTCGCGTTGTGCAGAAAGTACCTTATAAGTTCTCTTATCGGTTCGAGGATGATTCCGGCAAACAGTCCAAGATGATGATAGAGGATTGGGAAATTGGAATGCTATATCTGAACTGTCTCTGGAGAGCTAACAACGATGAAGCTGTTGCAACTGCAAAAGTAAAGGAAAAGTACCTTGACCAGTTTGTGAAGCGAGATTTGCACTTCTTCCTTGGTACAACTAAACAGTTCCATAATGTTGCTCCCAACCCGTTTATTATCATCGGCGTCTACTATCCGCCAATGTCATTAAAGAATAATCAAATGAGCATTTTCGACCTTTCATAAAACAAGGGGCAAACCTATGGCAACAATACAAAAAGGTATAAACCTGTTCTCGATGTATAACGATCTCAAAGGCTATATCAAATGCGCCCGTGGCACCTGGAAAGGATAAAGCGTTGTCATTTTTTGATGAACTAAAAGCTATGATCAGTGGGAAACATATATCAAGAACAGCTAAGATAAGGGGTGTGCAAAAGCGGTGCAAGGTTTAACGATTTGCTTTGAGGCGGTGCATTTTATCAATAGGTAGTACCTTTGCCAGACAAGAAAAGTCGACATTTTGTAGAAACACAAGGTGTCGACTTTTATATTGTCATGGCTTTTAGAGGGATTCATATGAACTATACAAAAACGATTCGCAACTATTGTCAGCAAAATGAGGGACATATTTTCGATTCTCAGCAGATGTTCAGAGATTTCTTTTCTATGGTCCCATACAAGACCTTCATAAAGATATTAAACCGACTGGAAGACGAAAACATACTGTCCTCGGTTTCCAAAGGTGTCTATTTATTCAATCCAAACAATCCGGCGATGCAGATTCAGCTATTTTAAAACAATATGCAGAGGATTATCGCGGAATGCTTGTCGGCTATGCCATGTCAACGTTTATTCTATCAGTGATTACCAGGATGATACCGTTGAGATATACACAAAGGTTATTCCGCAAGGTAGCCACAAGAACATTAATAAGTACCACTTAACCGGAATTGACATTCTTTTTTCAGAGAAGGTAAAAAGCCTCATTCACACCTTGGGATTAGTTGAGCACAGAAACAGTATCTGGAATATCGATTATCTAAAATATGGAGAAGTTCGCAATGCCGGATTGAGTATCTATTCAGACGCACTTTTTGATGAAATCAGCAAGGCTGTGAGATACCAGTATTCCACTATTGTTTCTTTTAATCTGTTATTGAAAGATATCGGAAAAGAGGACGCTCTTTACATTGACATCTTTCAGAAGAATGATGTCGGGAAATGAAACGACACTACCTCAGGAACAATAAAACCGATTTTTACAAATGGTGTCGTTCTTATGTTCATAAGGCTTTATATGATGTTAAGCGCTTTGAAAATAAAAACGGTGGATTAGACTTGATACTGGTTTGGGGTGAGTACTGCAAAGCGTTGGAGATAGTCCGCCAGTATTTGGTCATTAAAGCCGGACTTCCTACGGATTATCAATAGTTTCTGGATAATTATTTAATTCATAGAAAAGCATTTGCGCACAGCAAAGAAGCATCCATCATTATCAAAGAAATCTACCAAACCTGGCAGGAAGTATGTTTTCCACAGAAAAAGCCAAAAATCAAAACCATCGATTCTTTTTTGGTTGGACATCTTTTGAGAGCGGAAAGAATCTAGAACAGTATCAGCGCAAAACAGGCAGCGGAACTTGCAGGTATAAATGCCAAAACTCTGTACGCTTACGAAGAAGGCACACGGATGATAAAGCTGGATACACTGTATAAGTTATCGCAGATATATGATATAAGTATTGACGCGTTAATGGACCAAGCAAAACAAATAATCAGATAAAACAACAAGAATAAATGTGAAAAGATCATTATATGGCAAACTATAAATTAAAAGTTGTATAATAAAAACTGTGTAAAAAAGGTAAAGTGAAATGATTAATTCGAGAAATGATGTAATAGAGTTGCTGCGTGAATACACAATCACTCAGCGTGAGTATAAATGGAATATAAATCGTCCAGTTGCCTTTTTAAATGGAGTCGTTTTGGGAAAGTTCCGAGAAAATGATGCTTTAACCAGAAAAACTTTGAAAAAGGGTGTAACTGATGATGCATTATGTACTGAAATTAATGCTTATTTAGAACGCCATATTAAGAATATTGAAGAACTGGAATATCCTAATATTATGCAGCAAATGAAGCTTGAATCTTATAAAAAGCAAAAAAATGAATTATCCAATACTTTGATTGATAAGTGGATTAGTAAAAACTGTGGGTGGATAGTAGAATGTGTAAAAGAAATCTCTTACCCAGAGGAAAGGGTATTACTGTACTTGTATTATGCTTTTGATAACTATAATTTCCAAAGGCAACATCCGTTTTGTGGTGATTTGGACGAGCTAGATAAAGAATATAAAAATGTTTTTGATAAACATAGTCAATATAGATATGGTCTAGTTCCAGTTGATGGAGATAGGGAATTGATTCCTATTAATCCACCGCGGATTTATGATAAATCACTTAACAAAACCTTTTTTACAAAGAATGTTCCGATGAATCTACTGGAAAAAATTTCAGAGATGATGTCGAATGGATTAGTAAAAGATTTTTCAGTGAGACTACTCAATGAACCAGGGTATGAAGGAAAGTTGAATCGTGTGTATTTATTAGAAGAATTGGAACGAGGAAAAGTATTTGATTTCACCAATCTTGGAAATTATTCTATAACTAGATTATATTCGCAAAAATATGAAGATTGTATGTGGGTAGTAATTGACCCAACAAATATAACTTTTGAAGAATTGTGTGATGACTTTAAGATTTATAACGATATGATAGTGACACAGGTAGTTCATTTAGAGTATGAGGAGAAGGGTATGCATTACATTACGCATTTGGATCATGAATATGTTTTTTACACGATTGATGAATACAAAAATAAAATAATGGGTAATGTAACACAAAAAGGCACAGCAAAACATAGATTAAAGTCCTTCAAAATTGATAATTCAAGAATACCTTTTGACCATAGATTTAAAATAATTAGAAAAGATGAAAATGGAAATGATTTACCAGAGGAGGATGAACAAGTTTTATGTTATGTTTTGGAATGCTATTTTAGACACAAGGATTTATTAAAGGAGTATTTTCATAAAGTTTAAGTGGGAAAACAGACATCTGTTAATGTCGGTTTTGTGTTTTCCAAAGTAATAATGCTTAATTTCCAACGCTTAGCGGCATTTGCACCCACAGGTATTGATTTGCACCCATAAGCTAAAGTTCTATCAATATATGATTTCTCTTCAAGACAAGCAGATTGTTCATATAGCCTTCCTAAAGGAATGCAGATTTTTGCGATGTATTACCGGACTACTGTAGAGTATATAATTGTTTTTATTGCCCTCGGATGATATGATTTGGATAGCAAAAACAGTCCGTAAGATGAGGTGTTCAAATGAAAAGATGTATTATCATCGGCGGCGCACCGATTTGCGATTATGAATATATAAGGGAACGGGTGAATAAAGAAGATTTTTTCATCTACTGCGACAGCGGATTGAAACATAAGGAAAAACTCGGCGTATCACCGAATCTGATAATCGGAGATTTTGATTCTCACAGCAATCCGTATCTGGATATCGAGACCATTGTTTTGCCCGTAATGAAGGATGACACCGATACGGCTTATGCGGCCAAAGAAGCAATCAGAAGAGGTTTTCGGGATATTATCCTTTGCGGTGTCACAGGCGGGCGTCAAGACCATACCCTTGTGAATATATTCCTGCTGTTCAAATTCGACAGTTACGGTATCAAAGCCCGTATTATAGACGATTATGCCGAAATGGAAGTGCTTTCACCGGGACGCACGGTATTGATTGAGGATTGCTATCTGTATTTTTCTCTCGTAAATATGACCGGAATCGCACGTGGTATCACGATAAAAAATGCCAAATATAATTTAAGCAATGCAAAGATTGAAAGCGAAAATCAGTATGCTACCGGTAATGAAGTGCTACCCGGGAAGACAGCGGAGGTGTCCATAGAGGAGGGGAGAGTGTTACTTTTGAAGGTGAGAAGAGAATAACAGAATTGGAACGGATTGCTTGCAGGTTTGTTTGAATATCTGATACCGATTTATTATAGGAGGAACAGATGGATAAGATAATATTAATTTTGATTATAATAGCTTTACTGACTGTAATTGTGATTTGCTTTTACAGGAAGAATTCTGCCAAATCCGAGCATCCCGACAAATCGGAATTCAGCAACAGAGGTACCGATTACAAAAATCCCGGTGATTTATCACGCGGTATAATCTATGAACCGGATATGGCAAAAAAGCCGCTGCCGCCTTTTAAGGAAATCACGGTAGTTGACAATGATGATATCGCTATTAAAATCACAGCTGCGGATCCCTATCATATGTGGGGATATTCCTTACATGTGTATCTGGAGAATAAATCGGGCGGCGATACCTTCTACTCATTTGCTTTATCAAGTGCAAAGGTCAACGGGATCCGATTAAAAACTGATGAAGTCGCAACCGATGTCAACTTCTACATAGAGCTTGGCAAGAACTACAGTTATGCAAGCGGCGAAATCGCATTTATAGCCGAGGATCTTAAGAAAAAGGGAATAAATAAGTATGGAGATATAAAGAATATTGAGTTAGGCTTTATAGTCTATGAAACGCTGAATAAAGACAAGGTTATTTTTACCGGTACGGTAACGGTAAAACTTTAGAGAGGTAATTAATTGCAATGGGTTTTTGCAGTTACCTGTCTGTTGTTGACAGGCGGTTATACTACCCGACCGCTACCGATTTATAAATTTTACACATTGAAAGAGTTAGTGCAATTTCAATCGGATTATCGTGAAGCACTATCTTTAGATAAAGTCTTGGACAAAACCCCTTCGTTTTATCAAGCAACTTCCAAGTATGACAGGAAGTTTTTGAAGACCGCTCGCTAATACCGGTTTATGCAATAAAAACAGGGATTCTGATATATGTTTTGATATTAATTTAAATTACAAATAGAAATACAGGATTGGTATATCCAAATATGAGGGATTGAAATTACCAAATGTGAGGGATTGGTGTTGCCAAATGTGAGGGAATGTGATATTCTGCTTATATACACAGAGGGACAGTTAAATGAACAAGAAATTGTATAAAAAAAGAATAATTGATTCCGAGGTAAAAAGATATCTTGCCGCATTCGGTGCAGTTTGTATCGAAGGACCGAGATGGTGCGGAAAGACCTGGACTTCAGCTTTTCACTCAAATAGTGAAATTTACATTGCTGATCCGTTCGGAGGCTATCAAAACAGAAGACTTGCCGAAATGGACCCGTCTTTGGTTTTACAAGGAGAGTACCCCAGATTGATAGACGAATGGCAGGAAGTTCCGCAACTGTGGGATGCAGTCCGCTCAACTGTAGATAAGGTCGGGAAAAAAGGTATGTTTATATTAACCGGATCTTCTACGCCTAAGCACAAAGGAATTCTACATAGCGGTGCCGGAAGAATTGCACGCTTGCGTATGAATACAATGTCGCTTTACGAGTCGGGAAATTCCGACGGAAAAATTTCACTTCGGGATATTTGTATGGGCACAGCACCGTCTATCATGACGGGCGAGGTGGAATTAATACAAATAATCGATTTTATTGTGCGAGGCGGTTGGCCTGAAAATATAGGTATACCTTTGGAAGATGCGGCACTCCTGCCACTCCAATACCTCAATGCCATAATCGAAGACGATGTTTACAGGCTTGACGGAATAAAAAGAGATATGAGTAAAATGAAGAAACTTCTCCGTTCGCTTGCACGTAATGAAAGCACGACCGCAACAAACAACACTCTTAAAAGAGACATAAAAGATGTAGACTCGGAGGATATCGATAATAAAACCGTATCGGAATATCTGGATATTTTTAACAGGTTATTTCTAACAAATAACCAGCCTCCGTTTTCACCTTCAATGAGATCATCGACAAGGATAAAGCAAATGGAAAAAAGACATTTTTGCGACCCTTCACTGGCATGTGCCCTACTCTCGGCCACGCCGAAGAAACTGATAGGCGACTTGAATACACTGGGTTTTCTTTTTGAAGCACTTGTTGAAAGAGATTTGGAAATTTATGCCTCTTCTTTTGACGGTAAGCTATACCACTATCAGGATTATGATAATAAAGAGATAGATGCCGTTATTGAACTTCCGGACGGAACTTGGACTGCGTTTGAAATAAAACTTGGAGCAAACGAAATAGATGCCGCCGCTGAATCCTTACTTTCCGTCAAAAAGGCTTTTGAAAATGACTTGCCGGAAAAAGCGCCAAAATATTTATGTGTTGTTTGTGCTCTGTCAAATGCAGCATATATGCGTGAAGACGGTGTCTATGTAGTACCTGTTACGTCTTTAAGGAATTAGCTTTTTGTTTGAGTGCAGATTTGATTTCGTCAAGCAGTATATTTTTATAGACGGTTTGCCTTCCTTGCTACCGTCTTTCTTCTTTTATATAATAAAGGCAAGGACGGTAATATATTTTGATATTAATTAAAGGTCAATTCAATGAGGCTAAAGTTTTCACTTCCGAACTGGAAGAGACTGCAAGAGCCCAGATTCAGAATCTGGTAAATCAGTCATTTGTCAAAGGAAGTAAAATTCGGGTTATGCCCGATGTGCATGCCGGTGCGGGCAGCACCATCGGTACTACAATGACTATTAAAGATAAAGTAGTACCTAATCTGGTGGGTGTGGATATAGGTTGCGGTATGCTGACATGCGAGTTGACCGGTATAACGGAGGAGAATCTCAATCTACAGAAGCTGGACAACCTTATCCGTTTCAGAATTCCCTCCGGCTATGATATCCGCCGTAATCCTCATGAGTTTCTGGACAGGACAAGGATTGATGACTTACGCTGTCGTGAAAAAGGGAAGAATGACGGTAAACTGAAAATGGACCGCGCACGTCTTTCACTGGGTACATTGGGCGGAGGCAATCATTTTATCGAAATAAACAAAGATGAAAACAATAAACTATACCTTGTTGTTCATTCCGGTTCACGGCATCTGGGACTGCAGGTAGCATTGCACTACCAACGTCTGGCAGCTAAGTTGCAACCTGAAATAGAGCGGGATTTGGCATATCTGGAAGGTGAACCTTTGAAAGACTATCTGCATGATATGAAAATAATGCAGGAGTATGCAGTCTGGAACAGAAAGGCAATGGCGGAGACCATCATCACGGGAATGGAATGGCAAACAGGTGCACGGTATACAACCATTCACAATTATATAGACCTTAATACAATGATTTTACGAAAAGGTGCCATATCAGCTGATGCGGGCGAGATTGTGCTTATTCCGCTCAATATGCGTGACGGCTCTCTGCTTTGTGTAGGAAAAGGAAATCCCGACTGGAACTTTTCCGCTCCTCACGGCGCAGGCAGAATAATGTCGCGCAATGAAGCCAAGAGAGTACTGTCGATGAAAGACTTTAAAGACAGTATGGATGGAATTTTCTCCACATCCGTTCGTAAAGATACTCTGGATGAAGCACCGATGGCATACAAATCTTTGGAGAGCATACAGGAGTATCTGGATCAGACGGTGGATATATTACATCACCTGACTCCGTTATATAACTTCAAAGCTACAGGAGATTAAACCGATATCAGTTTTGATATACGACAAAATAGTTGACGTATATTTTTTACTATAAGTGTAATTTTCCATAAGTATAAAAAAGGGAACTGCTTACAAAAAATAAAAATGGGTAAATATGAGAATATAAGGAAACGGATGTAATTCTTAACATTATATGAAGATTATGTTGTTGCATTATCAGCTTTCGACTTGAATCTGATTAAAAAACTGAGCCGATAGACTATGTTTCGATAGCAGTAATTCAGAAAAATGTGTAAAATGCGGCCTAAAAAGTCAGAAAAATGTGCAGAAACGCGTTGAAAAAGCCGGAAAAATGTGTTAAAGTCTAATTGCTACTCTGAAAGGATGGTGATTTTATTGAAACGTAAACCTCTTCAGGACCTGATAAAATGGAAAGAAGACAGAGAGCGTAAGCCTATGGTGTTAAAGGGTGCACGACAGGTCGGCAAGACATGGCTTATGAAGGAGTTCGGAAGTAACTACTACGATAACTATGTTTATTTCAACTTTGATGAAGAAGATCAATTGAAATCTATTTTTGAGGCAAATAAAAATCCCCATCGTATTGTTGAGCTTCTTTCCCTGATTGCGGGTAAAAAAATACTCCCGCAAGAAACACTGATTATTTTTGACGAAATTCAGGAATGCTCGGAGGCTTTGAATACACTTAAGTACTTCAAGGAGAAAGCAAATGAATATCACGTTATTGCTGCGGGAAGTCTTTTGGGTACTCTTCTTGCTAAACCGAAATCATATCCGGTCGGTATGGTCAATGTACTCAATATTTTCCCTATGTGTTTTGAAGAATTTCTTGAAGCAACCGATCCTATGCTTTTTACATACTACGAAAGTATTGAGAAGAGACAAGAGATTTTTGATATATTCCATAATCGCTTAATAGATGCTTATAATTATTACCTCATTATAGGGGGAATGCCGGAATGTGTCTCATCGTGGGTTAAATACAAGGATCCTGCCGGAATATCAAAGATACAGCGAGAGTTGATAGAGATTTATGAAAATGACTTTTCTAAACACAACGGTAATGTAAACAGCGGGCGTATACTGCAGGTTTTCCGTAGTATTGTGGCACAACTTTCCAAACCCAACGAAAAGTTTATGTATGGAACTGTCAGAAAAGGGGGTAGGGCGCGGGACTTTGAAGAAGCTATTGAATGGCTGGTTTCGGCAGGTATGCTCAACCGGGTTTACAATGTTTCAAAAATGAAACATCCTTTGGCTGCATTTGATAAACTGGAGCAGTTTAAGCTGTTTGTCTTTGATACGGGATTGCTTAAACACATGGCAGGTATTGATAACAGTGCCATTCTTTTAAGCAGCGATTTTCAGTTTAAAGGACCGCTGACCGAAAACTATATTTTACAGCAACTTCGCGGTCAATTTGAGGTAGAACCCAGATACTACTCCGATAAGAATAATGAGTTGGATTTTGTCCTACAGTATGGCACTGCAATTATTCCGGTTGAAGTAAAAGGCGGAACGGATAAATCCGCACCTTCATTCAAGAAATATATTTCCGAGCATCAACCTGAATATGCTATCCGTTATTCCAAGCGCGGATATAAAAAGGACGGTTATATAACCAATATACCGTTATACCTTGCAGGAAAAACGAAAGAATTGCTCTGATTCAGTACATTTGCGTTTTATATATATTTTATGTAGTATAATTCAAGCATAGTGTAAAAAAAGAGGTGACATGTATATGAGTAAGGTAAGAATAGGAATCTTCGGTGTAAGAAGAGGTTCCTCTGTTGTGAGATACTGCCGGACACAGCCCGATGCGCAACTGGTGGCAATCTGTGATAACGGTAGATATATTACATCACCTGACTCCGTTATATAACTTCAAAGCTACAGGAGATTAAAGATAATATTATGAAAATAGTATTGGCTTATATTATTGAAATAATTCTTTACATAATCATAGTGTGGCTTATAGGTTACATTTCAGTTTTAATTCACGAAACGGGACATGCGATAGGATTTATGTGTGCAACCAAAAGCAGGGATTGGCGGATTACTATAGGTTCCGGAAGAAAAATACTGGAGTCCAAACGGTTTACAGTCAACCTGCTGCCGTTCGGGGGACTTTTTAAGCCGGGATATAACGGACAAATGAGTATAAAAAGGAATAAACTTTCCATGCTGGCGGGAGGACCTTTGGCAACACTTCTATTATTGATTCCTCTAATACTTCTGCGTATTGTAAAACCAGGTGAAACAGACATAGTAAGTGCGGGTATGCTGAAGAGAATTATAGGTTTTGCTTCTGAATATAATCTCGTTTTGTTGGTTGTAACGGTGCTGCCGTTTTCTTATCCGTTCGGTGTAAACAAAGGAATGGAGAGCGACGGTTTGCAGATATGGCGACAACTTAAGCGTAACGACCGGGATAAGTGATTGTCTCTCTTGGAATAGCTTATTGAACATCTGTTGGTTAGGGAATGCTTTCCTTTATTTGCAGTATTTATTCACTAACCCAATCATCTTGTCCATGTTATTTTCCTCGACGGGATAGAAATGGAAGGTTTTACATCTCTCTCCTACACCAATAGATAAAGCCTGTATTTTTGTCTCATCCAGGTCGCTCTCATGTAGTAAAACATTAGGGTCTGAAAAACCCAACATCAGTTTTTTATTATTGCCGACTTGAGAATAATTTTCATTTTGTTGATGCTGAATAAGTTTAATAACAACTTCCCCGCCCACTTTTAAACTGTATGAACCTGCCTGTTTACTGAACCTATACTTATGGCTCTTTTTTACGAATTCTTCAGCTAATTTTTTTAAATCTTTATTCCATTTGTTAATATTTATACTTTGAGCTTTGGGACTTCCTGGTGTATTGGTTTGTAGTTCATTACAATCATTTGCAATTTTCATATCCATCATTTTACATGCTTTACAGAAAGAGCTTAGTTCTTCATTATTATTTCCATTACACTTGCCAACTATAATGTCTTCCAAGTCTCTGTAGGTGAGTACTCCAAACTTTGATTGGTGCTTCTTAAATTCTTCATAACTGCCATCGTAGAGCGGAGGATGAATATTCTGCTTTTTTTCTATCTCACTGATGACTTTTTCTGAGGAAAAATCATTAGTAAGAGCAATGAAGTAATACTCTTCTACTCCTTTCAAAAAATTTTTCATTTCTGTTATCACGGGTAATTTTGCAAGTTTACGCATTTTTTCATCCCAATGTTGGGAGGTTTCAATGATTTCTTGGGTGTTATGCCCTTTATTGTCCTTGGGTATCTCTTTAAAAGCTTCCACAAAACGATAGCGGAAAGATAATTGGACATTTAATCTACTGGAATATCTTTTTACACTTGCAGGACTAACTTTCTGTGGAAGGTGGAAGGAACTCTTTGTATACTTATCAAGTTTAGCTTCTATAAAAAGTGCATATTTTTTTCCGTCTGATTCTAATACCGCAATCAAATCCGGGGCTCCAAATTCTGATAAGTCCGGTTCCACTAACCACTTGCATGAAGTAATATTTTTCCAAGGCACTTCCTTGCGGTTTAATAATTTAATTGCTCCGAAAAACTTATTAACTTTCTTACATGATTCTCTATTTCTATAAATATCCATTAAAATTCCATTGAGGATTCCTCGTTCACCGTAAAACAGAATGTCCGGGTATTTCATGATGTGTTCTCCTTTATTAATTTTTCTGCAAGTAATATAGCTATTACCTTCATTTTAGCACATGCTTGGGATTATTCAAAATAATTTCAAGAGTATGAATTGCTCGATAAGAATGTGACATTTATATAACTTATGATGCAACAAGAAAATATAGTCGCAAGAGAAGCAAAAACAATTTTAATGTTGTTAAGGGGGCTGAAAAAAGGAGGAAACAAGGTAGATATATTCGGTACAACAATTATGCATTTCATCATCAATGTGTATGTAGTATAATTCAGTCATAGTATAAAAAAAAGAGGTGACATGTATATGAGCAAGGTAAAAATAGGAATCTTCGGTGTAAGAAGAGGTTCCTCTGTTGTGAAGTATTGCCGGACACAGCCCGATGTCCAACTGGTAGCAATCTGTGATAAATGGGAACAGGGTCTTATGGATAAGAAAAAGGAGCTGGGTGAGGATATTGCTTACTATACCTCCTTTGACGACTTTATCAAGCATGATATGGATGCGGTGGTTCTTGCCAACTATGCAAACGAGCATGCACCGTATGCAATACGTTGTATGGAAAGAGGTCTGCATGTATTAAGTGAGGTATTACCTTGTCAGACAATGGCTGAGGCGGTGCAACTTGTGGAAACGGTGGAAAAAACCGGTAAAGTCTATGCATATGCGGAGAATTACTGTTTTATGGCCGCACCTTACGAGATGCGAAAGCTTTACCGTTCCGGAAAATTGGGAGAATTTGAGTACGGAGAAGGTGAGTACATGCATAATTGCGAATCCATATGGCCGATAATAACCCGCGGCGAAAAGCATCATTGGCGTAACAATATTTATGCCACCTTTTACTGTACCCATTCGATAGGTCCTCTTATTCATATAACCGGTCTTCGGCCGGTATCGGTAACGGGTTTTGAGTTACCTTTTAATGCAAGAATGGAGAGAATGGGAGCCAAATCGGGCAACACAGGTATGGAGATTATAACTATGGAGAACGGGGGGATAATAAAGAGTCTTCACGGTTTAGGGCCTTCTAAAAACTCTATCTGGTTCTGTATCTACGGAACACTGGGCAGAGCGGAGAGCTCCAGAGAAGATGCTCAATACGGCGGACACGGCCGTATTTTCACCAATCTTGACAGATATGAGGGTGAGTGTTTTAACCGTCCCGCTACCTATTGTCCCGGAGCGGATGAACCTTCAATTGTTCAAAAGTGGGGACACGGAGGCAGCGATTATCATGTAATGCATAATTTTGTCGACCGAATCTTGGGAAATACCGATGCTGACACTATTGATATATATGAAGCATTGGATATGTTTCTTCCCGGAATGTTTGCCTATCGCTCTGTATTAGCCGGCGGAATACCGATGGACATTCCAAATCTTCGGATAGCTTCAGAGAGGGACAAATGGCGTAATGACACATGGTGTACCGATCCCGCTGTTGCAAAAGAGCAGCTTGTACCGTCATATTCCAAGGGTAATCCCGATATCCCCGATGAAACATATCAGCGTATCTATGAAGAGTGGATAAACGGTGTATAATTCGGTTATATGTTTAATCAGTTTATATAAAACATATAATTATGATTGATTACAAGGAAAAAGAGGTGTTTATGAGTAAGGTTAAGATCGGGGTATTCGGTGTTAGAAGAGGTTCCGTTGTTATGAAATACTGCCAAACACAGCCCGATGCGCAACTGGTGGCAATCTGTGATAAATGGGAACAGGGTCTTACGGACAAGAAAAAGGAGTTGGGTGAGGATATTGCCTACTATACTTCCTTTGACGACTTTATTAACCATGACATGGATGCGGTGGTTCTTGCCAACTATGCAAACGAGCATGCACCGTATGCAATGCGTTGTATGGAGAAAGGTTTACATGTTTTAAGTGAGGTATTGCCTTGTCAGACAATGGCTGAGGCGGTGCAACTTGTGGAAACGACGGAAAAAACCGGTAAAGTCTATGCATATGCGGAGAATTACTGTTTTATGGCCGCACCTTACGAGATGCGAAAACTGTACCGCTCGGGTAAATTGGGAGAATTCGAATACGGAGAAGGGGAGTATATTCATAATTGCGAATCCATATGGCCGAGAATAACCCGTGGCGAAAAGCACCATTGGCGTAACAATATGTATGCCACCTTTTACTGTACCCATTCAATAGGTCCTCTTATTCATATAACCGGTCTTCGCCCGGTATCTGTAACGGGTTTTGAGTTACCCTTTAATGCAAGAATGGAGAGAATGGGAGCCAAATCCGGCAGCGCAGGTATGGAGATAATAACTATGGAGAACGGGGGGATAATAAAGAGTGTCCATGGAGGGTGTTCGAAAAATTCCATCTGGTTCTGTATCTACGGAACACTGGGAAGAGCGGAGAGTTCCAGAGAAGATGCTCAGTACGGGGCATATAGTCGTATTTTTACCAATCTTGACAGATATGAGGGTGAGTGTTTTGACCGTCCCGATACCTATTGTCCCGAAGCGGACGAGCCTTCAATTGTTCGAAAGTGGGGACACGGAGGCAGCGATTATCATGTAATGCACAATTTTGTCGACCGAATCTTGGGAAATACCGAAGCGGACACCATTGATATATATGAGGCGTTGGATATGTTCCTTCCCGGAATGTTTGCCTATCGGTCTGTATTAGCCGGAGGAATACCTATGAGCATTCCAAATCTTCGGATAGTTTCAGAAAGGGACAAATGGCGTAATGACACATGGTGTACCGATCCCGCTGTTGCAAAAGATCAGCTTGTACCGTCATATTCCAAGGGTAATCCCGATATCCCCGATGAAACATATCAGCGTATCTATGAAAAGTGGATAAACGGTGTATAATGCAGTCATTATGGAGAATATAAAGAGGTGTATATGAGCAAGGTGAAAATCGGAGTTTTCGGTGTGAGAAGAGGTTCGGTTGTTATAAAGTACTGCAGGACACAGTCCGATGCGCAACTGGTAGCGGTCTGTGACAGTTGGGAACAAGGTCTTACGGATATGAAAAAGGAGTTGGGTGAGGATATTGCCTACTATACCTCCTTTGACGACTTTATAAACCATGACATGGATGCTGTATTTCTTGCCAACTATGCAACGGAACATGCACCGTATGCAATACGTGCTTTTGAAAAGGGTCTGCATGTATTGAGTGAAGTGTTGCCCTGTCAGACAATGAAAGAGGCTGTTGAACTGATAGAAGCCATAGAAAAAAGCGGGAAGATATATGCATATGCGGAGAACTGCTGTTTTATGGCTGCACCTTACGAGATGCGGAAACTTTATCGTTCGGGTCAATTGGGAGAATTGGAATACGGAGAAGGTGAGTATTTGCACAATTGCGAATCCATATGGCCGAGAATTACCCGAGGAGATAAAAACCATTGGCGTAATAACATGTATGCTCACTTTTATTGCACTCACTCATTCGGTCCGTTTATTCATATAACCGGTCTTCGCCCGATATCGGTAACGGGTTTTGAGTTACCTTTTAATGCAAGAATGGAAAGGATGGGTGCCAAATCAGGCAGCGCCGGTTTGGCAATTATAACTATGGAGAACGGAGCAATCATTAAAAACATTAACGGTGTCGGATGTTCCAAAAATTCTCTTTGGTTCAGTATATACGGAACACTGGGCAGAGCGGAAAGTGCCAGAGAGGATAGTCAGTATGGTATGTATAGCCGTATTTTCACCAATCTTGACAGATATGAGGGAGAGTGTTTCGACAGGCCGAATACTTATTGTCCCGGAGCGGATCAACCTTCACCGGCTCAAAAATGGGGACACGGAGGCGGCGATTACTATATCATGCACAACTTTGTTGACCGTATTTCGGGAAATACGGATGCGGAGACTATTGATATATATGAAGCGTTGGATATGTTCCTTCCCGGTATGTTTGCTTATCGATCGGTGTTGGCAGGAGGAATACCTGTGAATATTCCAAATCTTCGGATACCTTCCGAGAGAGACAGATGGCGTAATGATACATGGTGTACCGATCCCGCCGTTGCAAAAGACCGGCTTGTGCCGTCATATTCCAAGGGAAATCCTCATATCCCCGATGAAACATATCAGCGTGTTTATGAAAAATGGTTAAAAGGGTAACTTTTTTTGCTGTAAAGAGTTGTATTTTTATGCACTTTGTATGATAATATTACCAGTTCCTAAAAAAACCTTGTTGTAACTTCTACAGTGTTGTGGTGCTGTAAAGGTCCGGGGTAGGCAGATTATTGAGTATATATTGCCATGATTGCGTCAGAGAACTGCAGTGTGCAAAAGATTATTATGTCTTTTAATTGCAGGTAACTTGTTTAAAGGAAACAACGGGTAACAACATGAATGCTGAATCGAGATTCCGGAAAAAGAAAGAGATGCTAAAAAGAGGGTTAGGTAAAATAAAAAGCACCGGGAACCTTGTCTTTACGGTGTTACTTCTTGTAGTAATCTTATTCGGGCTTATGTTCTTTTATTTTGAATTTGAGACTATAACAGGTGAGTATGAGGTCAAACTGGAGACTATGGCTTATGCGCTTTCCTCAGGTATACCTAAGGAGGTTCTTGACAGGTATAACGGGGACGGTTCTTATGCGGACGACAAGTTATACAGGGAAGTGACCGAAAACATCAAAACATATGTAGCAAAAAACGAGGATATTGTAGGTGTTTCACTTTTTGTCATACGGGAGGGACAATTAATTCCTTTTATACAAACAGGTGATATAAATAATCATGTATCGAAAAATTGCATACATGAAGTTATTAAATCTGCCCTTGATAATAATACAAAAGTTTCCTATGTGCCCGATTTTTCCGATATCCCCGAAAAAAGTGCATGTATTGCGGTGCCGGTTGCGGGTGGCGGTTCCGGGGGTTTTCTTGCGTTGGAAACATCTACAGCTGTACTCTATGAGCAGATTAAGAGTCAGCACCTTATATCGGTATCCATGTTTGTTCTGATTGTCATCCTTTACATTATTGTGGGAATTACTTTTATGAGGAGCGGTTCTCTTCGTGAGGATAAGAAAAGAATATCGGAATCGGTAAATGATTTAAAAGAAAAAGAAATGCTTTTCAGAAGTGTTTTTGAACAGGCTGCTCCGGGGATATCCATTAACAGCGTAGATGAGGAACTTGATACCGTTCCCGATTCGGTAAATGTCAACGACTCATTTAAAAGAATCACCGGATATACGCTGGAGCAACTGAAGAAGATCAGTTGGACGGAAATGACTCACAGTGATTTTGTAGATGAAGAACGAAAAATGATGCAGGACTTTTTGCAGGGGAATATAGACGGATATCAGATGGAAAAGAAAATAGTAAGAGCGGACGGAACGGAAAGCTGGATTAATATAGCCGTATCGGCACTGTATCCGGATAATCAGCAAGATCATAAATATCTATGTATATTGGAAGATATCGGCAATCGGAAAAAGATGGAATCTTCACTGGCGGAGAGTGAAAAGGATAAGGCTATTTTAATATCCAATGTGCCGGGTATGTTATTCAGAATCGGATGCGAGAAGAATTGGACTCTGCAATTTGTATCTTCCGGCTGCCTGGAACTTACGGGTTACCCTGCAGACAGATTTATGGGAAAGGAAGGCATTATTTTCGGTCAGTTGATAATACCGGAATATTCCGAATATGTGTATAAAAAGGTGCAACAGGCCGTTGCGGACAGAGCAAGATTCAGTATTGAATATGAGATAAGTACCGCATCCGGAGAGAGAAAATGGATATCCAATCAGGGGCAGATTGTATGCGGTACGGACGGTAAGCCGTTATATGTAGAAGGGCTGGCTATTGATATTGATGAAAGTAAGAAGCGGGAACTGGAACTGAGATATATAAACGAACACCACCCGTTGACCGACTTATACAGCAGAAGTTATTTCAGCTTTTTACTTAACAAGGAACTGGAAGAAGGTATTGTGGATAAAAAAGCCGCAATATTCATAAATATCCGCAACTTCAGTCTTCTCAATGCTACATACGGTTATGCGGCTGCGGAAGAGATAATTAAAGAACTTGCGGAGCAGTTAAGGCTGTTATGTACCGATAACTGTAGAATTTTCCATATATCCATAGACAGGTTTGTATTGTATGTAAAAGGATATGAAGGAAAACAGGAACTTGTAAGAATGTGCAACAAGATTACCGCCATGTTGTACGGGCGATTTGCAACCAGGTTGGTCGGAGCAAGTATCGGAGTATATGAATTCGAATCACACATGGCGGATGGAGAGATAGTTATAAGGAATGCATCAATTGCCGCGGAACATACCGACAGAACCAAAGTTTTCTCCTTTATGTTTTTCAATGCCGATATGGAAAAGAAAATAATGAGGAGTAATATCATTGAAGAGGAACTGGCGGAAGTATCATCCGGAACCGAAAAGGAAAAATTATATGCGGTATTTCAACCTATTGTCAGATTGTCGGATGACAGCATAGCCGGGTTTGAAGCCCTTGCAAGATTTAATTCTGATATACTGGGCAATGTGCCTCCCAATGAATTCATTCCGATAGCAGAAGAAAAACAGTATATTTTCGGTTTGAGCAGAAGTATAATCAGACAGTCACTGGAGTTTGTTAATGAACTGAGTAAAAAAGGAGCGGATGATGTGTTTGTATCGGTAAATATTTCGGTCATACAGCTGCTCCACGAGGATTTTGTAGCCGATATAGTTAATCTTGTCCGGGAATATTCGGTAAATCCCGATAAACTTGTACTGGAGATTACCGAAACAAAAGTTGCCAGGAATTATGCTAAAATAAATGAAAAACTCTCTTTGCTTCAGAATGAGGGCTTTAAAATTGCTATGGATGATTTCGGTACAGGTTACTCTTCTTTGGCAAGAGAAAGCGAAATGAATGTCAATTATGTAAAAATTGATAAGTACTTTATGGATAAACTTCTTGTGTATGACGAAAATCAGGCGGTTACATCGGATATTATTTCCATGTCGCACAAGTTGGGATATTACATTGTAGCGGAAGGGGTGGAATACACCGAGCAGAAAGAATATCTTAAGAAATACTACTGCGACTATATGCAGGGATACCTGTTCTCCCGACCGATCTCCGCAAAAGATGCATTGTTATTGGTAAAAAAACACCGTGCTCGGGCATAACACTTATTCCATGTTATTGCCGTATTTATTTCTTATACTTCAACCTGAAACCTAAAAGCGATTGCAAATCGTTATTTAATGCTTTTGAATGGTCGTGTTTATGCTTCAGCTTAATGACATTGCCGTTACTCAAAGATATATTCAGATCTCCTCCGGAAGAGGAACTGTCTTCATCACCTTCTTCGTAAGCCCTGAAAAGCAACTGGCTTATCATGTTATAGGGAATCTCCATATTCATGGGGCATTCAGCCAAAATAGCGGGCGGGGACATGGTCTCGTATTTTTTGTGGTAATAAGACCAGAATCTCATCATTTCGGCGCTGCCCTTGAAGAAACCTGTTCCGCTTGCTCTTATCTCAGCGGATTTTCTGGCACTCTCGGCTTTTTGAAACTCAGGTGTGATATGCGCAAGAACCAGCCTGTCGTTAAACAGAACGACATAGCATGTAATCATATTGAACATGGACAGTTTTTTCTGAGCCGTCAGAACCCTTACGACGCCGTAAGAAGCATGTGTCTGAGGGGTGCTGTAATTGACGGTATTCTGAACTTCTCCGGCTACTCTTGTGCCGCAACTCGTACAGAACAGTTGCCCCGGTTCAATCCTGTTGCCACAGTTAGTACAAAACATATTAATTACCTCCGAAATATATACTGATTATATACATAAGACGGAGGAATTTCAATAAATCATAAATAGTATTTACATTTGCTGTTTGGTGGTTTATAATTAAGTAAATCATAAACAACTAAATTACAAGGGAGTGCACGGATGTTTATAGGAAGAGAACGGGAACTAAATACGCTTAATAAGCTATATAACTCGGGGAAATTTGAATTTGCCGTTATTTACGGACGTCGCCGAATAGGCAAGACCGCTCTTATAAGTGAATTTGTAAAGAAAAAAGATACAATTTTCTTTACAGGAGTGGAAACAAACGCCAAGCAGAATCTGGATAATTTCTCAGGATGTATTATGGAATATAACACCGGAATGCCGATTGATTGGTCTTTTAATTCCTTTCAATCTGCATTGGAGTATGTTTTTGAACTGGCAAGAAGCAAACGGATTATTCTTGTCATAGATGAGTACCCCTATGTGGCTCGTTCATCAAAAAGCCTTGCTTCCACGTTACAGTATTTGATAGATAAGAATAAAGATAATTCAAAGTTATTCTTAATACTATGCGGTTCTTCCATGTCATATATGGAGGACAATGTTTTGGCATACAAGGCACCTCTTTACGGAAGAAGAACTGCTCAGTTAAAAATAGAGCCGTTTGACTTTTTTGAAACCTGTCATTATTTTTCAAACCTGTCAGATATTGATAAAGCTCTGGCATACGGTGTTATAGGCGGAACTCCGCAATATGTGTTGCAATTTGATGATAATATTTCCATAAAAGAGAACATCCTGAATACTTATCTCAATCCGACTTCTTTTATTTTTGAAGAACCGAACAACCTTCTGAAGCAGGAAATGCGTGAGCCTGCAATATACAATGCCGTTATTTCGGCTATAGCCGCCGGTAACTCAAAAATAAGTGAAATTTCCGGCAAGATCGGTGAGACTACAAGTTTATCTGCTACTTACATCAGAAACCTCATAATTCTGGGTATTGTAAAAAAGGAGTGGCCTTACGGTGAAAAATCCGGTCGTAAGACCATATACTCAATCGAGGATAATATGTTCCGTTTTTGGTATCGATTTGTGCCGCAAAATATTTCCGTTATCTCCCGTGGAGCAGCCTCCCTTGCTTATGAACGAATTGAACCCGAGCTTTCATCCTACATGGGGAGTGTATTTGAAGAAATCTGCAAACAGTACCTTTGGAAATTACTGATTAACGGCAAATGTGCCGTGAATTTCAGTGACATCGGGCGTTGGTGGGGAACAAATCCCAAGACCAGAGTACAAGAGGAAATAGATATTATGGGCTCATACAAAGATTCAGCCTTATTCGCCGAATGTAAGTGGACAAATGAAAGAACAGATGTAGGTGTGCTGGAGACACTGATAGAGCGCAGTAACCTATTTGACTATGAAAAAAAGCACTTTTATCTGTTTGCGAAAACAGGATTTACAAAAGGCTGTCATGACTATGCCGAAAAGATGGGTAATGTGACTCTTGTCACATATGAAGATATACTGAAAAGTACATAATAGAAGTATAAATGCAGTTAAAGATTATTTCGCATACAGCATGTATATTATTGCACTTACTATTCTCTGAGGCAGTATTTTGGATAACAGGACAAACAGTTTATATACAAATCCGACCGTGTAAATCTGCTTAAGTTTTCTTTTCTTTGCCAGTCTTACTATGAAATCGGCCACAACATCCGGAGGCAAACCGTTCATTTCATCCTTTTCCATTACCGCAACGGACTTTTTTATCCTACCGCCATATATTTCATTACCGGTAAGGTCGGTTTTTCTTGCGGATGTGAAACCCGTCTTTATATCACCCGGCATTATTGCGCATACGGAAATTCCGAAAGGCTTTATCTCATGAGCCAGAGCGGACACAAATGCGTTTATTGCGGATTTGGATACCGAGTAATATGTCTGAAAGGGGATAGGGATGGCTGCCGCTACCGATGATATGCATATTATCTTTCCGGATTTGTAATTTCTCATGTACGGAATAACCGCTTTTACGGCATTAACCGTGCCGAAATAGTTTACATCCATCTGTTTTTTTGCATCTTCATCGGAAATAAATTCCACGGCTCCCGCAACACCGAAACCGGCACTTGTCACAAGCAGACTTATCTTACCGCATTGCTTTATCACCTGTGCCATTGCATTGTTTACCGATAAGGCCGAAGAGACATCACAGGTCACATGTCTTATCCGGTCATGAACAAAATTCCTTCTGCTGAGGTTGTATACCGTATACCCTTTATTTACCAATTTTAATGCTGTCGCAAGACCGATACCGCTGCTTGCACCGGTTATTACGGCTACCTTTGTTTCCATTACAGATTATACCTTCCCAGTACTTTTTTAATAATCATCACCGCCTCGTCTATAAGTTCCTTTGTATGAGTAGCCATAAGGCTGGTTCTCAACAGACACTCGTTGGGAGCGGTTGCGGGCGGAAGCGAGCAGTTTACATATACGCCTTCATCATATAATTCTTTTGCTATTGTCAATGTGGTTATCATCTCATATGTATAGATGGGTATGATGGGTGTAAGCGAATCACGCGTCTTTATACCTTCTTCTTTCAGTCGCTTTCTGAAATAGCTTGCTATATCGGTCAGTTGTTTCGGCAACTCGGGATGAGCTCTTAAATGTCTCAGAGCAGCCAATGCGACCGCACAACCGGAAGGAGTCATGGATGCCGAGAAAATGAACGGTCTGGAATTATGGCGTACATAGTCAATGATTTTTTCGTCTGCAGCCATAAAACCGCCTAAGCTTGCCAAGGACTTGGAAAAAGTGCCCATATAAATATCCACTTCTTTCTCCAGATTGAAATAACTGGCGGTTCCTCTGCCGCCTTCTCCTATTACCCCAAGGGCATGTGAATCATCCACCATTACTCTTGCACCGTATTTTTTGGCAAGGTCCACTATTGCGGGAAGATCGGCTATATCGCCTCCCATGGAAAAGACTCCGTCTACTATTATGAGAATTCCTGCGGTTTCGGGTATTTTTTTAAGCTGCCTTTCCAGATCCGACATATCATTATGTCTGTATCTTAATAATGTTCCCTGCGACAATCTGCAACCGTCATATATAGATGCATGATTTTCCTTGTCGCATACAAGATAATCGTTATGACCGGCAATTGCCGAGATGATTCCTAAATTGGTCTGGAATCCCGTAGAGAAAACCAGTGCGGATTGCTGATGTAAGAAATCGGCAAGTTCCTTTTCCAGTTCCAGATGCAGTTGCAATGTACCGTTTAAAAATCGCGAACCGGAGCATCCCGTACCGTATCTTTCTACGGCTTCTATTCCGGCTTTCATAATATCAGGGTGGGTAGTCAGTCCCAGATAGTTATTGGAACCCAGCATTATCCTGCGTTTTCCTTCCATTATGACTACTGTATCCTGTTTTGATTGTAAAGAATGAAAATACGGATATATGCCCAATTCACGCACTTCATCCGCTTTTGTGTAGTTATAGCACTTGTTGAAAATATCCATATTACTACCTCCGTAAAACCCGGTACCATTGCATATAGCAATGACTGATGATTGTTTACCGATCAATGTTCCCCCCATTTTTTGATATAACTCATCAGTATTTATTACCAAGTAATAATTTATCTGTAATTATATAAATAACATGCATATTTGTCAACATTCAGCATGTATCCGGTAAGGGTTTTATAGGTGAAAGAGAAAGAATTTACTCCGAATTTACCGAAAGAAACTAATTTTTTACACATTCTCCAATTTCTTTCTGTCGGTTATGATGATACTGCCTCTGGACATTTTGATTAAATCTTCCTGCTGGAAATATTTCAGCATCCTGGTTACAACTTCTCTGGCGGTGCCTATGTGGTTAGCTATTTTCTCATGCGTAATATTCAACTCGTCACTTTCCTCTATATTGCTTTCATACAGAAGGAAAGAAGCAAGACGTGTTGCCATGCTTTTGAAAAGAACCTGATCTATCAACCACATGACATCGGTAAATCTGGAAGCCATAAGGTGGTTGGTATAGTTTGCAACCGCATTATTTGTTTCCATGAGTTTCTGATATACCCGAACCGGTATTATCAATATGGAGGTATCTTTTTCCGCTTCCACTATAATTTCGAATTGTATGTTGGACAGTATACAGGATGCGGAAAACAGACATATATCCATTTCAAATAACCGATAGAGAGTAAGTTCCTTACCCTGGTCGGAAATGATATATGCTCTTAACTGACCGGTTCGTACTATGTATAATCCGTCACAGTCTTCATCGCCTCTATGAAGAACGGTGCCTTTTTTAACATCCTTTATATACACCTTATCGTTTAACAACTGTTTCTGCTCCTCGGTAAGATGGTACCAGACGGGGAACAGGTTACTTATTTCACTCATGATAACTCCCTGATGCATTCTTATACGTTCACATTCCGATTATACCATACACGCATGTAAAGTTTTATTTATAATATTATTTATTTATAAATAAGAATTAACAAAACTATGTTATATATACAGGTTTTAATTGTGTTATTCTTCTGATATAATAACTGCATCGGTTGCCTTTGCAACGTTAATTTTAATAATTCATAAATCTTGTTTTGTATAAGGAGGAACAGATGGATTTTAAGAAAAGAGCTGCTGAACTTGTAAGCAAGATGACTTTGGCGGAAAAAATGTCACAGATGCAGTTTGAGTCACCTGCAATCGAAAGATTGGGCATCCCCGAATACTGCTGGTGGAATGAAGCGTTACACGGAGTTGCCAGAAGCGGAACGGCAACGGTATTTCCTCAGTCCATAGCAATGGCCGCATCTTTTAACGATAGACTGATGTATAAAGTGGCAACGGCAATATCCGATGAAGTGCGCGCCAAATACAATCAATACAGAAAATTGAACGGCACCAAGATATATGAAGGACTGACCTGCTGGTCGCCCAATATCAATATATTCCGTGATCCCAGGTGGGGAAGAGGGCATGAGACATACGGAGAAGACCCTCTGCTTACCGCTAAAATGGGCACCGCCTTTGTCAAAGGTCTGCAGGGCAACGATAAAATATACAGAAAGACCGATGCCACGCTTAAACATTATGCGGTTCACAGCGGTCCCGAGTGGTTACGTCACAGTTTCGATGCACATGTATCGGAGACGGATTTTTACGAAACATATCTGTATGCTTTTGAATACTGCATTAAACATGCCAAACCGGCTGCGGTTATGGGAGCATATAACAGGGTATACGGAGAGCCGTGTTGCGGCAGTCCGTTCCTTTTACAGAAGATTTTGCGTAAGAAGTTAGGCTTTAAAGGATATGTGGTATCCGACTGCGGAGCAATATGCGATTTCCATCTGCATCATAAGGTAACGGAAAATGAAGCGCAAAGTGCGGCATTGGCGGTAAAGAGCGGATGCGATTTAAACTGCGGTGATGCATATAAATGGCTTAAAGTAGCGGTAGCCGAAGGGCTTGTTAAGGAAAAAGATATTACAAAATGTGTGGAGAGACTGATGTATACGCGTCTCAAACTGGGTATGTTCGATAAAGAATGTAAGTATAACGATATTCCTTATTCGGTAATATGCAGTAAAAAACATAAGAAATTAAATCTTGAAATGGCGAGAGAAAGTATTGTACTGTTGAAGAATAACGGAATACTGCCTTTGAAAAAGAATACTAATGTTGCTGTAGTAGGGCCCAATGCCGACGACAAATCGGTACTTTTAGCCAATTACAACGGCACGCCCGATGACTATTATACATTGCTTCGAGGAATTCAATCGGTATGCAAAGGCGATGTTCTTTATGCAAGGGGCTCGCATGTTTTCGAAGACGAATCCACATGGAGATATTCCGAACATCCGCTACGTGAGGCGATAATAACGGCCGGTTACAGCGATGTAATCATCATGTGCATGGGTATCAATCCCTCGATAGAAGGAGAAGAATCAACACACAGAGGATTCAAGGGAGACAGAGACGAAATAGAGTTGCCGGCGGTACAGTATAAACTGTTTGACGAGCTGAAGAAACTGGGAAAACCCATCATTTTCGTAAATGTATCGGGCAGTTGCGTAGGATTGGCACATGCCGATAAAAATGCCGATGCCGTTATACAGTGTTTCTATCCGGGAGCATTGGGAGGAATAGCTCTTGCCGATGTGATATTCGGAAATGTATCTCCCTGCGGAAGGTTGCCCGTTACTTTCTACGAAAAGACATCGGATCTTCCCGATTTTGAAGATTATTCCATGAAGGGAAGAACCTACAGATTCTTTGAAGGGCAGCCGGTATACCGGTTCGGACACGGTCTTACATATGCAAATATAAAAGAAGAGTGGATTGATGACTATACCGTAAAACTGACAAATCCGAGTGATGTCGATACCGGTTATTCGGTGTTGAGATATGAAGATAAGACAAAGAGGAAACTTTTAGACTTTAAAAAAGTCCAATTAAAGGGAAACAGCAGTATTACTGTGCAGTTTACACCCGGTAAATAACAGAAAGGACTGATACTTATCAGAGTATCGGACGAGGAGCGGTGTTATGAAGAAAATTTTTGAACTGATACTGAGTAATATTAAAGAAGCTATGTCGAAATTCGTGGTGTCTTTTTGCGGAAGCGTTATCGCTTTTATACTTCTGACATTACAGATAATATTCGACTTCACGGAAAATACCGTAGTGCTTATGGCTATGTCCGTGGGCTTTGCCGTCATAGTGTCTGTAATGATGCAGATTATAAGCATAAAGTACAATTTTTCCAAAAAAGCCGATATCATACAGCGCATTGTTTCTGCATTGACCGCTGTACCGTGCTATTTTCTTATCGGCAATATAATGGAGTCGGATAGGACTTTTATGGGGTTTTTCGGGCTGATAATAGCATTTCTATTGATATCGTTATACGTGATGTATGATAACGAGAATAGTGATCTGGTCTTTCCTCAGATTATAAAATCGGCATTCTTTGCGGTAACGGTGGCTTCACTGTTTTTCGGAGGCATAACGCTGTGTATAGCGGCATTGGATTTCTTAGTGGTAGAGTTGGAGCAGTTTGACAAATGGATTATCATTACCGCCATGCTGTCATATATCGTTCTCTGCTATAACCTGTTCATTGCTATGTTGCCGGAAAAGACCGATGAAATAACTCTTCCCAAGATATTCAAGGTTCTGGTGCTGTATGTCGGTCTTCCCGTATACACGCTGCTGCTCGGAGTGCTCTATGCATATCTTATTAAGATACTTATAACCATGGAGATGCCGCAGGGTAAGATTAATCTTTTTGCTTCGCTGGCTTCTCTTTTCTTTATTTTCTTCTACCTTACCGTAGGAAGTTACGATAATGCGCCTGTGCGGTTTTTCAGAAAATACGGAGGATGGTTCCTGTTCCCGATAATTGTGGCACAGGCTATAGCGATATATATAAGGGTAAACGCATACGGACTGACCTCTGCCAGATGGGCATCAATACTGCTGAATGTAACGGCTCTGGCCTTTATAATCCTTACCCTTATCAAAGAGGGAAAATATACAAAGCATGTAATAACCGGCCTTGCCGTGATAGTGTTGATATCGTCATTGACTCCGTTGAATATAATCGATGTGCCGGTGTATGAACAGACATACAGACTGGAGAAGGTACTCAAGAGAAACAATATGCTTTCCGACGGTGTAGTGAAACCCAATAAGGACATTTCATATGCCGATAAGGAGATTATATCCAGCTGCTACGACTATCTCAACTATAAAGATAAGGCACCCGAATATGTCAGGTACACCAATTCTTTCTACGATATTTTCGGATTTGAAAAACTTAACGAGTACGGCAGTTTGGATGAATACAGCCTGATACATCTAAACAAGAGTAACAGTTATAACGCATTGGATATATCGGGATACAGTCGCTACTATATTGTCGATACGTCACGGGAAAGAGAATTGAAGATAGTTATTGACAATACGGAGTACAATATTGCCGAACATATTATGAAGATAAAAGAAGGTAATGACAGATCGGATATGGTATTTGACATTACAGAAGACATAAGGGTATATTTGACATATGTATACTATGAGATGAATAATGAAGGGGAAGTGCTGTACTTCAGTGCAACGGGCTTTGCTTTGGGTAAATAGCAATATATTTAACCTTGACATTTGTTATTTTGTTATATAATAACATGAGATTAGTGCCGGATAATTGACAGGAGGTAGACAATGGGCAGATACAGGTTAATAACGAGATCGGACTTTGACGGATTGGTGTGTGCCATGATTTTAAAGGAACTGGATATGTTGGAGGACATAATGTTTGTGCATCCGAAGGATATGCAGGACGGTATGATTGATGTTAACGAAAAGGATATTTCCACCAATGTACCGTATCTGCCGGGTGTTTATCTGGCATTTGATCATCATATCTCGGAGAAGGGAACCAAGGCCGTTAACTACATAAATAAACCTGATGCTGCCTCAACGGCAAGAGTACTGTATGAATATTTCGGAGGAGCAAGCCGACTTAAGATTTCCGAAGAACTCATGGCCGCCGTAGACAAATTCGATTCGGCACAATATACCATGGATGACATAGTTAATCCAAAAGGTTGGGTAATGTTGTCTTATCTTTTAGATGCAAGGACGGGCTTGGGCAGATTCAGAAATTTCAGAATAACCAACTACGATCTTATGATGATGCTTTTGGACTATTGCCCCGACCACACTATCGATGAAATCATGCGTCTGCCCGACGTACAGGAAAGAGTAAAGATGTATTACGAACATGAAAAACTTTTCCGTGACCAGTTAAAAGGTTGTGCGGAAGTGGTTAAGGATGTGGTAATACTTCACTTGAAGAACTGCGATCCCATATATGTAGGCAACAGATTTTATGTATATACTCTGTTTCCGCAAGCCACGGTATCCATTCATGAGATGTGGGGCCTGAAAAAGAGGAATACCGTATTTACACTGGGAAAATCCATTGTAAACAGGAGTTCAAACAAGGATCTGTCCGCAATATGCAAGAAACACGGCGGGGGAGGACTTATGAATGCCGCAACCTGTCAGGTACCCAACGGTTTGGCGGACGGGATACTGGAAGACATACTGCAGCAGTTGTTATAAAGCGGAGGACTTTATGGAAAGATACGCATGGAGAGCTAAAGTAAAAGAAGGAATGCTGGATGAATATATCAGAAGGCATGATGAGATTTGGCCGGAAATGGTAAAGTTGCTTAAGAAAGCGGGAATAAAGAATTATACCATCTGGTACAACAATAACGATTTATTCGGATACTATGAGTGTGAACACGGTGTGGAATATGCCGCAAAAGTTCAGGCGGAAAGTCCCATAGTGGATAAATGGAATGAGTACATGAAGGATGTCATGGTTATGGAGATGGATCCCGTTACCAAAGCTCAGCCGCTGATGAGAAAGGTGTTTTTCTTAGAGTAGTTCAATATATAAAACATTGATATATATAAATAAAAAAAGATAAGAAAAATAAAAGCTGTTCTACAGCTTTATATTTTCTTCCAATGTTCTGTTAAGCCAACCGCTTTTTACAAAAGGATCAGAGCATCGTGCAAGTTCCTTTTTTAACAGCTTTCTTAAATCGGAGATTATATCTGTATAACTGCTGTCATATATCAGGTTTTCCAGTTCGTAAGGATCGGTTTGAAGATTATAAAACTCATCAATATCGGTAAGATTCCAGATGTACTTATACTTATCGGTACGTATGCTTCTTTGCGTGAAACTGCCGAACTGCTGTCCGTTGGAGGCGGATACCGTGTAATCGGGAAATTGTTCTTTATTGGGTTTTTCTCCTTTAAGAATACTTAATAAGGATCTTCCGTGACAATCGGGATTCCGCTCTATTTTGCAAAGTTCGCATATAGTAGCCGGAATATCCAATGCATTATATACAAAGGTGTCACATCTTCTATAATCAACTGAGTTATTCTTAAAAAGCTTAGGGTAACTCATTATCATAGGTATTCTCAGCACATCATCATACATGATATAGTGCTTGTCTATCATCCCGTGAGATCCGCACATATCGCCATGGTCGGATGTATATATCACCAAAGTGTCGTCATACATACCGCATTCCTTTAGTTTATCCGATATTATTCCGAAGGAATGATCTATCTGGGTAATCATGGCATAATAGCATCTGACAGTTTCCGACCAGTCTTCCCATGACATGTTTTCCAGTCTCCAGTTGAGTATCTGCTGCTTTTGGATGTACGGTTTGTTTTTGAAAGTATCACCGAATCCTCCGAAGGGCGGTATGTCTTCCGGAGCATACATGTCATAAAACTCTTTACAAGGTCTGCAGGGCAGGTGAGGGTCCACTCCGTCCACCCATATGAACCAGGGTTTATCACCGTCTTTTAATCTGTCCAGCTGCTCACATACCCTGTCGGCATAATATTTGGGTCTGCTGTCGGAATAAGGGACGGGATTTACCTCGCCGAACCAGCTGTTGGTGTATTGCACATTGGGATATTTTTCCGAAATATACTTATTGTATTGCTTTGACAGATGTGTCACATTGAAACCGTATTGCTCGGGAGGTATTCTTGAAACATCCCATGCGCCTATGAAAATATTCTCATATCCCGCATCTTTAAGACTTTTGGGTATGTTCCAGTCGGTCGGTTGTACGGTATTTGTGGGTACAAACCCGAAATTCCACAATGCCCCTATGGATTCGGCTCGCATTCCGTTCATGAACGATTGTCTGGCGGGAGCGCACACCGGTGTGGGACAATATGCATTGTCAAATACAATTCCTTCTTTTGCTAATCTGTCTATATTGGGAGTGCGGACTGCCCGGATATTCGAGCAGCCTACACAGTCATAACGATGCTGATCTGCCAAAAAAAGCAGAATATTGGGTTTTTTCATCAAACTACAAATCCCGGTGTTCCGTGTAAAGGAGGAAGCGCACGGGGACGCACAAGTGCTCCGCCTTCTTCAAAGGATTTTATTGCGGCAACGGTATATTCCAATGTCGCAAGAGCATCTCTTCCCGACCCCCTTATATGCTCCGGAGGAACTTTGTTGGTCATATCCTCTAAGAATGCATGCAGTCTGTTATTGAATGTTATACCGAAATCGGTGGTGCCGAAATCGAATACTTCGGCTTGCATTGTACCCATGGATGCGGGTTTGGAACCGTCCCAGTAATACAATTTCTCCACACAGTTTTCTATGCAGAAAGTTCCTTTTGTACCGGCCATTTCAAAACTCCACCATCCGCCTAAACCGAATATGGCGTCTCCTCTTTGCGATAATATATATCCTATCGAACCGTTCTGATATTTGACATTTATTCCGTTTATCGACCACATAAGGTCGTTTGCACTCTTGCGTCCGCCCGGCTTATCGAAAAAAGCCTGAACATGGGTTATATCTCCGCCGAAACTTCTCATCAAAGAGAAAGGATGAGAGAGAAATGCATATGCATGGGAATATGGGCCTGCGAATCTTCTCATGGGACCGTCTTTGGGAAGAGGTTTGTATGAGTACTCGCTTCCGTTAAATCCCACTTTGTGAAGTATGTATACCGGAGCACCTATTTTTCCCTGCGAGATAAGCTCTTTTGCCTTATCCGCGGGACCGGTAAACCCGTGATTTAAGTTGCAGCCTAAATAAAGGTTTTTCTTCTGTGCAGTAACTACCATTTCACGTGCTTCGTCATTGTCGTTGGATATGGGTTTTTCCACCATTACGTTGAAGCCCGCATCCAGAGCCTTCATAACCGGCTCATAGTGCCAGGAACCGTTGTCAAAGCCCGATGTGGTAACATCAATGAGATCCAGCTCGGGGTGAGCTTTCATCATGTCTTCAATGCAATAGAAAGCCTGCACATTATGCTCATTAGCCGCTTTATCGGCTTTTTCCTTAATTACATCGCACACTGCGACCAGTTGTGCCAGCGGGTCGGCTTTATAGCATCTTGCATGCGTATTTCCTATTCCGCCCATTCCTACTATCCCTATCTTAATTGCCATTTTTTCTCTCCTTATTCCTTAATATTTGCTACAATAACCGGTTTATTTGTCTTTAAAGACTGTATAGCCGCATGTATTATACGGCTGGCTTCCAGGCCGTCTTTGCCCGATCCGTCTATATCTTCAGGTTTGACACCTTCCGCAACTTCCCGGACGAATGTATGTATCCTGTCTTCAAATGTGTCGTAGAAGTCTCGGAATCCGCCGAATACGGGATTGGTATATACTCTTTTCTCATAATTTCCCGCAGGGTAGAGTGTGGCCTCTCTCCACATGTCTTCAAATATCAGTCTGCCTTTTGTTCCCGCGACCTCGCATCTTTCCATGGGATGACCTCTTTCTATGTCATAGGAACTGGTGAGGTGACCTACCGCACCGTTTACGAACTTCATATTTATAGATGCCGTAGACCATATTTCTCTTCCGGGGGCTTTCATGGCATAGCAGTGAACCTGTTCCACATCGCCTCCGAAATATCTCAATATATCGCAGGAATGCGGATTAAGAGCCTTAAGATGATAGTATTCCGTGTCAAAATGCGGTTGGAATCTGCCTATCCACAATGCCATGTTCAAAAAGAGCAGGTTACCTATTAAACCTTCATTCTGCCATTTCTTTGCGATACGGGCAGCAGGTGTAAATCTGTGATTTAAGTCTATACCGAAGCATCTGTCTAATTTTTTAGCCAAATCCACCATTTCCTGACCGTGTTGCAAATTGTTGGATATGGGTTTTTCCGTCAGTACATGGCAGCCCGCGTTGAGTGCCTGCATGGTGGGGATGTAGTGATCGGAACTGTATTCAAATCCGCCTGTAGCCACGCTTACAATGTCCGGTTTCTCCGCTTTTAACATCTCTTTTGCATCATAATATGCCGGAACCACATATCTTTCCTTTGCCGCATCGGCTCTGTCTTTCCGAATATCGCATACCGCTACAAGTTCCGCCTGCTTGCAGCTTTTATAGGCTTTTGCATGATTGTTGCCGATAGGTCCCATGCCTATGACGGCTGTTCTTAACATGATATGCCTCCTTATTTCTGCTGCAATTTGGCTGCCGTTTTGGCTGAGGCTATGTGCATGGAGTTGTAAGCTTCTTCCGAGGATATGAAGCCTCTGTTAAGATCCAGTCCGTGCCATGTAAGGTTGGTATATATGGGATTGGTTCTTCCGACTTCTTTTTCGCGCTTCCTTATAAATTCACTCATTTTTTTATCCAGCATCATAACTATATCCGGCCGGTCCTTTGCAATATTCCACAGTTCCATGGGATCATTTTCCAGATCATACAGTTCCACTTCCGGTTTGAAATGGAAATCCGGCTCCAATGCCTGAATATATTTCCACTTGGGAGTTCTCCAACCGTGTTTTCTCATCCATGTACATTCGGTGATGTAAAATTCGTCAAGCTTCGGTATCGGTTGTCCGAATGCCAAAGGAAATACACTGCGTCCGTCAAAGTTTATACGCGTTTCTATTCCGAGAATATCCAGAACCGTAGGCGTAACATCATACAGTCTGCAGGTATCGTCCACTCTCACACCTTCGGGTACTCTGCCCGGGAAACGGAAAGCAAGAGGCACCACTAAAGTGGGATCATATAAACTGTGATGATCAAAATAGCAGTCGTGATCATAAAGTGTTTCTCCGTGGTCGGATGTGAATACTACAAGTGTTTCATTCTCCAGTCCCAGGTCGTAAAGTTTCTGCAGTATCGACTGAATGCAGGTATCCATGTATGCAATAGCCGCATCATACTGGGCAATAACATAATCTTTATCGGTACATCCTTCGGGAATCCATTCCGCGAAATAGTCACAAAACGGTTTGAATGCCATAACAGGTTCCATCGAGCGGTTGTTGGGGTCAAATTCATTACCCTGATAAAACATTCTTTCCCAGGGTCCGGGGGGAAGATAAGGTGAATGGGGGTCCATGTGCCGTAAGAACAGGAAGAAAGGCTTATCCTGTGCTGCCAGTCTTTCCAGTTCCGGTATAGCCACTGCGTTCATACTCTCGGCTTTATGGGCCCTTTTATCATGTTCCTCAATACTCCAGCCGCTGTATTGTATGTAATTGTCAAATCCTCTTCCGGAAACATTCTTAAATCCTATGTTTGTGGTGGTATACCCGTGTGACGAAAGAATCTCTGCCAGTGTTTTAACACCGGGAGCGATATCTCCTTTATGTCTCAAAGCTACTATGTCGGTACCGAAACAGTCGAAACCGGTAAGCATATTGGCATATCCCGGAGTTGTCGGGATATGCGGTGAGAAACAGTTATTGTACACCGTTCCTTTTTTCAGGTACTTGTCGATATTGGGAGTTGTCAGCCTGTTGTAGCCGTAGAGGCTCATATGGTCTCTTCTTAAGCTGTCAATTCCGAAGAATAATAGATTGGGTTTCTTTGCCATGTTATCTCTCTCCTTTTAACTTATATAACTGATATACTTTAATTTTCCGTTCATTTTATTGATAAATTACCGTTAATAACTTACCTTGCATTAAGTATCTTAAGGCAGGCATTTATGTATCCGTAACTTTCCGCCGCTATACGCGTGGCTTCCACCATATCCTGTTCCGGCCCTATAACTTCCAGATTGACCGGACCGCTGTAACCGGCCTCCACCATCTTGGATATGTAACCGAACAGGTAGATATCGCCTTTACCGCAAGCCTGCAAAGACGGGTGTCCGGGACCCGGTCCTCTTCCTTTGCAGTCACGTATATGTATATGTTTCATTGCCGGTAATACCGCCGCTATTGCTTCTTCTGGCAATTCCGATGCCCTGTATATATGGGAAGGGTCCATATCCACTCCGAAATTGGGGCTGTCCACCATTTGCATAACCCTTAATGTGGTTTCGGTGTTGTGCATAGATGCTCCCACATGAGCTTTACAGCATATTGTCACCCCGTATTTCTCCGCCATTTTTGCAAGTTCCGAAAGACTTCTTGCGGTCTCGATAAGATCTTCTTCATTGCCGGCTTTTCCTCCCGGACCGACATTCAGTACGGGGATGCCGAAGTATTCCGCAGCCGCAAGCGCTTTTTTCATTCTCTTTTTGTCTCTGGATGCCACTTCAGAGGCTAAAATTGTAAGGCCGGTGGCCTCCAGTATTGCCTTAATTTCTCTTTTCTGTGCTCTCCAGTTTTCCACCTGAAGATGCTCGCACATTCCCGGTATGGCGGAAATTTCCACGCCGTCATAACCGCATTTTGCTATGGCTTCGGCAGCCTGACCGAATGTGTAATGCTTGAAAAGTACTGAGTTTACTCCTAATTTGATCATACGGTTTTTCCTTTCGATTAATAAATACTCACACCTATGAATTATATATCAGCAAAGGGGAAAATCAACATCAAAAACCCTTATTTAACCCTTATTATACATTTTACACTAAGAATTTAATGTTTATTATTAAGTGTTTAAAAATATATTACGTATATCGGTTAACTTTATTGAGTGTAAATAAGGTATAATGGAGTGCGTGCTGACAGGAGGCGGAATATCATGAAAAAACCTGAATTGTTTTTACTGGGAGTGGACGGAGGAATGACTTCGTATATAACGGAGCAGATAGAGAAAGGTAAACTGCCCAATCTTAAAAAAGCTTTTTCCGAAGGCTGCGTTCTGACCGACTGCAGACCGGCGTATCCTTCGATATCCGCTACCTGCTGGGCTACCATACAGACCGGAGCAAGCCCTCATATGCACGGTATAACCGACGAAAATATCGTACCGGAAGGTGCATATCCCAATGAATTTGTTTCCGCTTATCACGGTGATTACCTTATGGCAGAGCGATTCTGGGAAGCCGCCGCAAGAATAGGCAAAAAATCCCTGATAGCGGATTTCTGCGTATCGGGGCCGGCAAGAACCCATCTGGCCCGTACTATCGGGGGTATAGGCAGCGTAGCCGATTCCAGAGTGCTTGCAACGGAACAGACCTTACGTACGGTAAAGGAGATATCCGAACAGTTGTATGTATTCGATGCCGATGTCTCATCAATATTTCCCTCTTTGCCCGCCTTTGCAATGACCGCTTCGGGGAAATGGCAACCTCAGATAAAACTTCAACAGAGTAAGTATGATAAAACCGATAAAGGATACTTCAGACTGCATGTGGAAAAGAAGAATGATTTGGAGAATCCGTTTAATATAGAGGAGTTTTACTGGTACATGGATGTAACGAAAAAAGGAATCAATATTGCCGTCAGTGAAAAAGATATGCAGGCAGGTAAATATTATGAAGTACCTATGAACGGCTGGTCGGAAGTTATAAAAAGGACATTGAAAGACGATAACGGACCGGGCAATTACCGATTCAGGATAAAACTTATCCCGGCAGGGGAGAACGGCGGTTTTATGGTATTTATCACTTCCGCAGTCAATATGTATAATGCATTATCTCCTGAAAGCTTTGCAAAAAGAGCGGACAATATTGAGGAGATATGCTCTTCCAACAGTTATGCCCATTTTCTTACCCGGGAGGGGAATATAGATACGGCGTTTGAACTTATCGAGTTCAAGAACGAGTGGTGGAAGAAAATAATATTGGATGCAATGGAAAATGATCCTGTGGATATAATGGCGTTTGTAATGGGACATACCGACAGCGTAAACCATATGTACAGAAGTATCTTTGAAGGATTGCAAAATCCCACCGAAGAGCAATCGGCTGTTGCAAAGTATGCATACAAAAGAGCATATGAAATTTTAGACGATTTTATAGGATGGCTGTATGAGCATGTTTTAGGTGAAGATACCGTATTTATGATAATAGGCGATCACGGCTCCATAGGATTTAACAGAACCGTACTTGTACATGACTATCTGGAAAAAGAAGGTCTTTTGAATTATCTGCCCGAACCGGACGGAAAGCGTCTTTACTGGCGCAACAGGCGTATAGACTGGAAGAATACGAAAGCTTTTCCCGTGGGTTGTGTCAATGTGTATGTTAATTTAAAAGGTCGCCAGCCGGAAGGTATAGTGGAGCCGGAAGATTACGATAAGACGGTAAATGAGATTATAAGAGCGCTGTATAAGCACCACTGGAATGAAAAAGACCAATGCTATATTGCTTTTGCTGTAGAAAAACAGCAGGCGGGATTTGTAGGCTTGGGAACCGAAAGAGTGGGAGATGTGTTATACGGTCTTTCGGGAAACACTACCGGCGGATACATCGGAGGAGTGCATGCCTGTCAGATACCCTCGGCAAAAACCGCTACGGGAGATATCCGTTGCTTATTCGCACTATCAGGAAAGAATGTGAAAAAAAGGCAGATTATAGACAGACCTGCCAATATTGAGGACGTTGCGCCCACTTTATGCTATTTACTGAAATACCCTCAGCCCGCTCAGGCAACGGGCGGTGTGTTATTCCACCTTTTTGAAGACGACATGTATCAGAAGTCGTAACCGCATTCTTCCATGTCTTTTTTAAAAAAGTCAAACATATGAACTTCCTCATCGGTTTTGTATCGCCCTACGGAATCGGTCCGCATGGGGATTTTTGCCATGGGAATATGCAAAAACTGCTCCAGTCTTTTCAGAGTTTCATCCTGCTTAAAAATCATATCTTCAAATCGGATATGTATCTCTCTTTGTGCAACGGGGGTGCTCCTTACCAGTTCTCTTTGATAATACCAGCTTATTGCACGGTTTCTTCTTACATCCTCTGTTTTGTCATATTCTATTCCGAAATCGTTAAGGTCATCGGTCATGTGTTTTTTCAATATGCAGTCTCTGGGATCGCGTACCCAGTGTATGTAATAAGCTTTTGGAAACATCTTCCGTATCCAGGGATAAACCAATGTTGTTTCGGGTATTTTCCAGCCTTTTTTATCGCGGTCCGAGGTAAGAACCGACTTAAGATAACTTTCTATAAGCTTTACGAAAGCCGGGTCGGGGTCCATTGCCATAACGCGTGAAAAGTCCCATTTCATGTTACCTGTGTATCTGACATATTTGCCGAAAACCCTGCATGCTTCATACATATCCTGCGGGGGAAGAAGATCCCATGAAGTGTTTAGCGGTTCTCCCATATATACACCGCTTTCGCTTAAAGTCTGCGACATTGCTCTTGTGCCCGAATGGCCTCTTCCGATAACTGTTACTAACATAAAAAATACCTCGCCTTAAAGTGTACTTTACAACAAAGATAAGTTATATGCAACATCAAGAGAGCATGTTTAAGCTAAATTAGATTGCATAACTAAGTTTTGTTTTACAGGGCATGCAAAAATCAGTTTTGCAATTTAACAGTTTCGAGTATAATCGAATAAACATATTGTTGCAGCAATAAATTCGACTATAATCGAATATTGCGCAAAATCGATTATTACGATTAGAAATGTTATAGATACTATAGATGTGTTTTTACAGGTTTCTTTTGTTTGACAAACATAATAGGTGCATATACAATCACAATTGGCAAATGTGGAGGACGCATTGATGACTAATGTCGTATGGCATCGCAACTTAGACAGCAAATACAGACAGGAAAAGACAGGCAACAAAGGGATGGTTATCTGGTTTACCGGTCTTTCGGCAAGCGGAAAATCCACAATCGCTTCGTTGGTGGAAAAGAACCTTATAGATTCGGGTAAAACGGCATATTTGCTTGACGGAGATAATGTCCGTCACGGTTTGTGTTCCGATTTGGCTTTTTCCGAGCGTGACAGGGTGGAAAATATCCGAAGATTGGCAGAGGTGGCTGCTTTGTTTGAAGACAGCGGAGTTATAGCCATAGTCAGCGCCATTACTCCCATGGAAAAGATGAGAAAGCTTGCAAGAAGCAAGGCAAAACACTTTGTTTTGGTATATGTCAAAGCCGATCTGGATACCTGTATAGAACGCGATCCCAAAGGACTTTACGAAAAAGCTTTGAAAGGCGAGATAAAAGGATATACCGGCATCGATTCACCGTTTGAGCAGCCGGAGCAATATGAGATTTTATTGGATACAGATAAATATGATGTTTTGACATGTGCAAATAAAGTAACGGAATATATACAAGGAGTACTGTAATGGATCATCTGGACAGGCTGGAAGCGAAGAGTATACATATAATGCGGGAGGCATACAGTTGCTTTAAAAACTTATGTATGCTGTGGTCGATAGGTAAAGACAGCACCGTGCTTTTATGCCTTGCAAGAAAGGCTTTTTACGGCCATGTGCCCTTTCCGCTGGTTCATATAGATACCCGTTATAAAATACCGTCCATGGTGGAATACCGCGATAAATTGGCGCTGGAATGGAACTTAGACATGATATACGGTGAGAATACGTTAGCTTTGCAGGAAAAAAGAACTTTTCCCGACGGAAACTGCACCAGACTGGAATGTTGTAAAAACTTAAAAACCGAAGCGTTGATACATACTTTATCCGGAGAGTGGACACGTTACAGATTGGATCATAAACTGAAAAAATATGTACCCGACCCCAATACCGAACCGTTTACGGGGGTAATAGTGGGAGTGCGGGCGGACGAAGAGGGCAGCCGTTCCAAAGAACGATATTTTTCTCCCAGAGATACTCACAGTGACTGGGATATATCCGATCAGCCTCCGGAGTTCTGGGGGCAGTTCAAGACGGATTTCGCTCCCGGTACCCATCTGAGAATACATCCTTTGCTGGACTGGACGGAACTGGATATATGGGAGTATATAAAACGGGAGAGGGTGCCTATTGTGCCTTTGTACTTTGATCAGGGAAATAATACCAGATACCGTTCTTTGGGCTGTTATCCCTGTACAAAACCGGTAGCATCATCTGCTAAAAACATCGATGATATCATTGAGGAGCTTAAAACCGGTAAGTTTGCCAATATAGCCGAACGTTCGGGAAGAGACCAGGATAAAGAAGACGGCGGCGGTCTGGAAGAGTTGAGAAAAGGCGGGTACATGTAAATGACTGAAAACAACAATGAACATATGAATATAGTCATTGTAGGGCATGTAGACCACGGCAAAAGCACCGTTATAGGGCGATTATTGGCCGATACAGGCTCTCTGCCCGAAGGAAAACTGGAGCAGATTAAAGAACTGTGCAGAAGAACAAGCAAACCTTTTGAATATGCATTTTTACTGGACGCATTAAAAGATGAGCGGTCACAGGGCATTACCATAGATACCGCCAGAAGTTTTTTTAAAACGGATAAGAGAAAGTACATAATTATTGATGCACCCGGACATATAGAGTTTCTTAAAAACATGATTACCGGAGCTTCCAGAGCCGATGCTGCACTTTTAGTTATAGATGCTGCCGAGGGTGTCAAGGAAAACTCCAGAAGACACGGATATATGCTTTCCATGTTGGGTATAAAGCAGGTGTGCGTACTGGTTAATAAGATGGATAATGTGTCATACAGCGAGAAAGCATACTTGAAGATTGTTTCGGAATATGATGCTTTTCTTAAACAGATAGGCATTGTAGCGGAAGGATTTATACCGGTAAGCGCAATGCAGGGCGATAATATAGCCAAAACAAGTATCAATATGCCTTGGTATAAAGGCGATTCGGTACTTACCATGCTGGATAAGTTCCGGGCTACGAAACCTTTGGATTACTTACCTTTTCGAATGCCGGTACAGGATGTATACAAGTTTACCGCCGATAACGATGACAGAAGAATTATTGCGGGAACGGTGGAAAGCGGGATACTAAAACAGGGAGATCAAGTGGTATTCTATCCGTCGGGAAAGAAAACACATGTTAAAAGAATAGAGCCTATGAGCGAGCAGGAAGAAGTCGGAAAGGCAAGTGCCGGATATGCCACAGGTTTTACCATGACCGAACAGATATATGTAAGAAGAGGGGAGTTGTGCGTAAAAGCGGATGAGTTGCCGCCTCTCATGGGAAAGCACATGAAAGTCAGCCTGTTCTGGCTGGGTAAAAATCCCATGGTAAAAGATAAAAAATACTACCTCAAGACCGGTACCATGAAAGCGGAATGCTATCTGGAAGAGATATTGAGCGTTATGGACGCATCCACTCTTGTGAAAACGGAAAAACAATATATTGACAGACATGATGTAGCCGACTGCATTATCTCTACCTCCAGACTGTGTGCATTTGACAATGTTGCGGCTTTGGCATCGACCGGACGGTTTGTCATAGTGGATGATTATGAGATTTCCGGCGGCGGTATATTTACCGATACGGTGGAGAACCTTCACAGGTATGAAAGAGCCAAAGTAATGTTGAGAGAAGGCAAATGGGAGCACGGTTATGTGACCGTTGAGGAAAGAAGCGACAAATATGATCAGAATCCCGCCCTCATAATACTTACCGGAGCAAAAGACACAAACAAAAAGCTGTTTGCCAAAGCACTGGAAAGAACGCTTTTCGATGAAGGCAGGAATGTATATTATTTAGGTATCGGAAGTGTGATATACGGGCTCAGTGCGGATATAAATCCTCCGGGAGAAAAGGAAAGCAGATCGGGCGAAAATATCCGAAGACTGGCCGAGGTTGCCAATATACTTACCGATACCGGACTTATTCTCATAGTAACCGCTTCCGATCTGACCAAATATGACATAGAAACGATAAATCTTGTAACAAAGAATGATAATATGCTGGTAATCTGGCTGGGCGAGGAATGTACTACCGATATAGAGTGTGATATGGTTTTACGGGCCGATGAAGATGCGTTGGAGATTATAAGGAAGAGGGTTGAGCAGATAACTGCACGTTGATTTTATGGGGATAATAGAAAACATTAGGCAATTCATTTTACAGACACCCTCCAATTTCTGGGTATTCATACTGGTAGGTTTTATCGCCCAGGTTATTGACGGAACATTGGGAATGGCATACGGAGTATCGTGTAATTCATTCTTACTCACTTTCGGGGTGTCTCCTGCAATAGCTTCGGCAAGCGTGCATATTGCCGAAGTGTTTACCACATCGGTTTCAGGATTTTCTCATTGGAGACTCAAGAATGTGGATAAAAGTATGTTTTTGAAACTGCTTATTCCCGGTGTGATAGGAGGAGCCGTCGGTGCATATGTGTTATCCAACTTTGAAGGCGGAACAATAAAACCCTTCATCAATGCCTATTTAATAGTAATGGGTGTTGTAATAATAGTTAAGATATTCAAAAAGCAGAAAGAAAAACATTTAGGAGGATGGATATATCCTCTTGGTCTTGCAGGAGGAGTACTGGATGCCATAGGCGGAGGGGGCTGGGGGCCGGTAGTAACTTCCACTCTCATAGCGACGGGTGTGGAACCGCGCTATACCATTGGAACGGTTAATGCCGCGGAGTTTTTCGTGACACTGGCCGAATCAATCATGTTTATTTCTTTTTTGGGCTTGCAAGACAGCGTATATGCTATCTTGGGATTGGTAATAGGAGGAATAATAGCGGCACCGTTCGGAGCATTTTTATGTAAAAGAGTGCCTATGAAGCCTTTGATGGCGCTTGTAGGTGCCTTGGTAATATTCCTCAACGTCAAGTCTTTGATTGAGTTTTTTATTAAATGAGGCGGATATGTTCAAGGATTGGAAAATAGGCGATTTCATATTTTATTTTGCTTCGATAATACTGGTTGTAGTATCGGGCATTATCTTTAAAGCATACTGGGTATCTTTTCTGGTATCGACCGTGGGAATAACCGCAGGCGTCATACATATGAAAGCCAACAAATACAGTTATATACTGTACATAATTCAGATAAGTCTGTATGCATATGTTTCCTGGCGCAACAGATTTATAGGTGAAGCGGTTCTGGCGGCATTTTACCTGTTACCGTTATATATATATTCCGCAATCAAATGGATTAAGTTAGGCAATAAGGAAAAAGGCGATGCCCAGATATTTAAGATAACCAAGAAACAGATTATAATACTTGCCGTTGCATGTGTAGTGGTGACCGGAGGTTACGGTTATGTGTTGAGTCTTCTGAAATCCAATCTTCCGTATGCAAACGCATTGGGAACTTTCTTATCGGTGGCAGCGGGGTATCTTTCCGCAAAGAGGGTGAAAGAACAATGGCTTTTCTGGATATCATACAGTTTAATCTTTTCCGGAATATGGATAAGCACATTGGGCTCCGATACATCCAATGTTACATTGATAGTGCAGAATATACCCTACCTTTATATTAATATCTCCGGCCTTATAAAATGGAACAAACTGTACAAAGAAGCACATGCGGAAGTTTAACATAGTGCAGATTGATTTTCATAATTCTATAACATTTCATCTTCTGTACAAATGCGATTTTTACCTTCAATGTTATCGGCTATCTTTTTGGATTCAAGCATTCTCAAAATACTGTCAACATTTGATTCCGTTACAGTATGCGGATGCTCTTTTTGAAATTGAATAAGAATGTTTTTGGTGAGCTGTTCCTGCTCTTTTATCTGCTTTAGTACTTCTTCATAGTTATCAGTCATAACGGCATTCCGAATAAAGTCTTTTATTTCCTTTGCAATACCGTTCCAGTCTTGATATAGGTTAATTACTGCCTGATTAACTTTTTCCCAAGTTAAAGGTTCTTCTCGCTTTTTATGTTCTGCCAAGATACCTATGATGTCGGACATATCATTCTTATACTTTCGTCCGGACTTACATTTCATTGCAATCAGATATTCTGCGGATATGCTACGCACTTGAAGAATGCCGTAGAAGGTTTTGTAATACACGGAAAATTCATTGAGTTTCTCGGAATAGGAAGCGGTATGCATAAAGTCGGTATTCAACCAGCCATTGGGCAAATTATACTCATCACCGATTTGGTTGATTGCATCTTTTATGGAAGCTGAAGCGTGAATGATGGCATCTATATCTGCAGTCATGTCCCGAAAGCCATAGTTAACCAAAACAGCTGCTCCGCCCACAAGAATAATCTCTGCAGTAGCTCTTTTACCGTTTTGTTTCCGAAAGAGTTTAGCTAACGCTTTTAAGTAAGTATCCAAATTATCTTTATTGAATGCATGAACTATATCATATGACATTGCGTACCTCACTTTCTATAATATTATGACGCAAGAATTCCGGAACGGATTGAGATAATGCATCTTCCTTAATCTTAGACTGTCCGCTTATTACAGCCATGGCCAGTATGCCGGCGGGATAAAGTGTTTCCTCCAGTTTTACATTGCGTAATGCCTTGTATTTTGTGCACAGAGGTATATTGTTTACCCGGCTTACATAATCAAGCATAGCAAGCAGGTAGAGACTCTCGGGATACTTTTTACGATGGTATAGTTTACTGATATTGTCATGCTGAAGGGTTTCTGCAATGAAATCTATATCGCCCAATTCTTTTAATCTGTGACAAACACTGCTTTTGTATAGTTCAAAGTCGGTTGGTTCGCTTAAGTAGGGTATTAGAAGTTCCTCCATACTCACACCAAGCTCTTTAGACAGTTTATACACCGTTTCCGCCGTACACTTGTCCAGGCCGGTTCTTCCATGATAAATGTCGTTAACGGTGGTATAAGGAATACCGCTGTTTTTTGACAACCTATACAATGTTATATTCTTGTTTTCAATTAGTTCCCTAACAGTCATATCAGATGTCTCCTGCTATGCATTATAACGGCACACCGATATAATGTCAATATACTCGGAGTAATTGTTTTTATGCAAGTATGATTTATAAAAATAATATTTTGAATTAAAGTCAGTCAGAAAATTAATCAAAAGGTTAGGTTAAATATTGACAATAAAACATAAAAAGATAAAATTCCCTTTAAGCAGGTATAGCTCAATGGCAGAGTCCCGGCTTCCCAAGCCGGTTATGCGGGTTCGATCCCCGTTACCTGCTCCATTTATCTTCTTTTTAATGTTTATAAGGGCAAATGTCCATATAAATCTGCAATCAAGCGATAAGAAACAGGTTATCCGATACTAAGGAGCGATCAGAAAATATATAAACGGTGTTCTTATGACTTCCTTACCAAAAACAGGTATTCATGCACATAGGTGTTACGGTTATTCAAGTTTCTGGAAGCTCTGTAGGTATTGTACTTTTTTTTCAGTGTTCGGACGGTTCCTGTTTTTTTCAACATATTTTCCATTTGTTCTTTGGTTATAAAGCCTTCGGAGTTAAAGGAAATGAGTATGTATTTTGCTTTTGCTTTTTTGCAAAGGTCATACAGTATACTTAAAGATTTATTCTTTTTGTTATACCCCGACCTGTTCCAGTCTTCGGGAATACCGGAAACCTCACTGATATTCTCAGGCTCTATATAGTCATTAATCAAGTTAAGCATGAAGTAATTGGAACCGTAAGGATGCTGATTATACGGCGGGTCCAAATACAATAAGTCCACTTCTTCCAATGTATCAATCAGAGCATTGGCATCACACTGGTAGTTTATAACTTCCGCATTAAAATTGCTGAAAACAGGGAAGGGAATGTCTATATCCGCTTTTATTCTTGACAATGCATTTTCCGCAGTACCTCCGAACTGTCCGATGCCTGTTTCCCTGTTTTTATAGAAACCTTTGAAAACTCCTCCGGTATTGTTTTTTACCGAGGCCTCGGTCAGTAACGGTGCTATAAAAAAGTGTTGAATATCGACAGGAAAAGTTGCTATCGTCTGTCTGCAGGTATCGATATATCTTGCGTTTTTATTGGTATAGAAAACTCTTTCTCCCTTTCTTATATTGCCGTCATCTTCGGGAGCATACAGTTTTGTAATAAACCCGCTTATATGCTTTTCTTCAAGTCTATCTTTTAGCCTATTGTAATAACTTACTATTTTATCAATATTAATATCTTTTTCATTGCTTAAATAACACTTATTCAACGTATATGAATAATTCTCCAAATCATTGGTAATAATTTTATTAGAATATTTTTTTAAGTATCGCGCAACAATTCCCGAACCGGAGAACAGGTCCGCTATATCCAGTTTTTCTTTGTTCAGTTCCGTTCTTACTATCTCGACCGCTTCTCCGATGAAATCCAGCAGGGAACGTTTGTTACCTATATACGTTATAATCTGTTCGGTTAAGTATTTTTCGTTTTCCATCAGTTTTGTCATATATTTTTTCTTTGTCACCATATCGGAAGAATTGTCGCTTTGTTATTTAACACTATTAAATCATATCATTTTTTTACACAATATTCCGTTAATTTTACAAGCAGAGTTAAATAAGAAAATATCAGAGTACAAAGTTTGGTTTCGTGATAAAAAAGAAAAAAAAGAAAAGATAAGATATTTGCACATATAATGCGGCACAGGTCTTTTTTTATGGTAGAATAAGAAACGGTGCGAAATACAATTTATCATATGTCATGTGGAGGTGTTTTAAATGAATATGAAGAAATGGCTGGAAGATATTAAGAAAAGTCAGGTGAAAAAGGCTTTGCCTATATTATCTTTCCCCTCGATACAGCTACTGAACATAAGTGTAAAGGAACTGATATCCAGTTCCGATTATCAGGCAAAAGGCATGAAGGCCGTAGCGGATGCGACCGATGCGCTTGCGGCTGTAAGCCTTATGGACCTTTCGGTGGAAGCCGAATGCTTCGGCTCACATGTGGTTGCATCGGATGACGAAGTGCCTACCGTAACCGGTCATGTAGTGGAAACCATGCAGCAGGCTGAAGATTTACAGGTTCCCGAAGTCGGAAGTAAAAGGACCGGTTTATACATAGAAGCAATTAAAAAAGCAAAACAGTTGATAACCGACAGACCGGTACTTGCCGGTGTAATAGGACCTTTCTCCTTGGCGGGAAGGCTTTTGGATGTAACCGAAGCGATGGTACTTTGTTATGAGGATCCGGACCTGGTGCATGTTGTGCTGGAAAAATGTACCGAGTTTATTATCAACTACATGGAGGCATACAAAAAAGCGGGAGCGGACGGAATAATGATGGCGGAACCTTTAGGAGGTCTTCTGTCACCGTCATTGGCGGATGAGTTCTCATCGGCTTATGTAAAGAAGATTGTCGATAGTGTTCAAACCGATGATTTTGCAATCATCTACCACAATTGCGGAGATAATGTAATTCAGATGATAGAAGGCATACTGGACACCGGTTCGGCGGCATATCATTTCGGTAACTCCATCGATATGTCGGTTATGATGACCAAAATACCTAAAGATATAGTAGCTATGGGTAATGTCGACCCGGCAGCTCAGATAAGAAACGGCACACCCCGATCGGTAAGAGAGGCGACACTCGCTATCATGGATAAATGTTCATCATATGACAACTTCATAATATCCAGCGGATGTGATATACCTCCGATGGCTCCGTGGGAGAATATTAATGCGTTCTTTGATGCGGTAAAGGAATACAATAAAATACACGGAAGAATTTAAAGAAGAAAAGGTAAAGCAGTTAAGGAAAAAGGTATGGATATAAAAGGGAAGAGAATATATGACACGATGAAGAAAATGAACTTTATCCGGCTTTCCACCACCGAGGGTGAGAAAAGCGGAGCAAAGGTCATAACCGATGAGATAAAGGCAATGGGTTTGGAGCCGGTTTTTGAGGATTTTAAAGTTCCTTGCTATGAGATAGTAAATGTGAAACTGGAGATTACCGAACCTAAATATATGCTTGTGGAAGCAAAAGGTTACGGATACAGCGGTAACGCCGCAAAAGACGGTATCACGGCGGATTTTGCCTATGTGGAAGCGGCCGAAGACATAGACTTAATAGATGCCGAAGGTAAGATTGTATTGGTCTCCAATATGGGCTATGAGATATATGAACGCCTTGCCAAGGCAAAAGTAGCGGGATTTATTGCACCGAGCGGAGGCTATTTCGATGATCCCAAGAAGACCGATCTGGATGAACGGATGTTAAGAAAAGGCCATATTACTTACGGTCAGATACCGGGAGTATCCATTAGAATGAAAGATGCCGTAAAGATATTAAAGACCAATCCGAAAAAAGCAAAACTTACTTTAGAGCAGAAGGAAGAAGAAGGCGATTCGGGTAATATAATTGTGGAGGTAAAAGGCACAAAACATCCCGATGAAGTAATAGTCTATACGGCTCATTACGATTCGGTTGTCTTCAGTAAAGGTATGTACGATAACGCATCGGGTTCTGCAATACTTTTAGAACTGTTAAGATATTTCCTTAAAAATCCTCCTCTGAGAACGGTCAGATTTATCTGGTGCGGTTCGGAAGAGAGAGGTCTTTTCGGAAGTAAGGATTATGTAAAACGACATGAGGAACAATTGAAGGATATAAAGTTGTGCATAAATGTGGATCTTGCCGGCCCGATAATAGGGAGGGATACGGCCATTGTGCTGGCGGAGGACAAATTGTGTCACATGATAGAGTACATGTATAAGGAAGTGGGACATCCCATGGGCTTAAGACAGGACATATATTCTTCCGATTGCATTCCTTTTGCAGATAAAGGTATACCCGCTGTCAATTTTGTGCGATATGGAGCACCCGGTGCCGTTTCCTGTCATACAAGAAACGATGTATTGGATGTTATTTCGCCGAAAACTCTGGAGAATACCGCCCGCTTTGTTGCAAGGTTCTCCGAAAGAACCGTCAATGCCTACATGTTTCCTGTGGAAAGAAAAATACCGGATGATTTGGTGGAAAAGATAGATAAATATCTTCGTAAGAAGCAGTTGAAGGAAGATTAATATATACTTACCGTAGAGGTAACAATGCCTGTTATATCTTTTAACGGTGTGAATAAGAGTTACGGCGGATATGACGTCTTAAAAGATGTCAGTTTTGAATTGAATGCCGATGAAAAAGTCGCTCTTATAGGTCGCAACGGTACCGGAAAAACCACTATTTTCAATATAATCGCAAGCGGTCTGGAATATGACGGCGGACAGGTGTATGTGGAAAAAGGCTTACGTATAGGCTATCTTAGGCAACTGTATACGGATCTTGCCGATAAGACTGCCGAAGCGGTTATTGAAGAGGCGTTTTCTCATATAAAGGATATGGAAAGTGAACTTAAACTATTAAGCAAGCGGTTATCAGCCGATCCTCACAATGCCGACCTTTTGCGCTCTTACGGCCAACTTAGCGAAAAGTTCGAGTTTCATGAGGGATACAGTCTGAATGAGAAATTCAATAAGGTAACCAAGGGACTGGGCATACCGGATGATGTTTTAAACACCCGAGCTTCAAAGTTGAGCGGCGGCGAGCTGACAATGATAATGCTGGCAAAAGTATTGCTGATGCAACCGGATATACTGCTTCTGGACGAACCTACCAATCATCTGGATTGTGATGCTTCCGACTGGCTGGAAAAATACATAAATGAATTTAAAGGCACCGTTTTATACATCTCGCACGACAGGTATTTTATAGACAATACGGCTATGAAGGTATTGTATCTTCAGAACGGCGGTATAAAAGAATACCGCGGTAACTATTCGGCATATCTTGTTCAGAAAACGGAGGAAGAGGAGAGACATCTCAAACTGTATGAAAGACAGGAAAGGGAAATGGCAAGACTGAGAGCGACCGCTCTTAAGATGAGAAACTACGGAACGGAAATTGCCATAAAAAGAGCCAAGAATCTGGAAAAAAGAATAAGCCGAATGGATATATATGACAAGCCGGTTACCGAAAAGGAACTTAAGCTTACATTTCTGGAAGAGGATAAAGTGGCAAAAGAGATTTTCTCGGTAAAAAACATTGAAAAATCCTTCGGCAGCAAAACGCTGTTCAAAGATATATCGTTTGTCATGAGAAGCGGAGACAGAATCGCTCTTATCGGTCCCAACGGAGCGGGAAAAACCACGCTGATTAAAATAATTACCGGGCAGGCGGAAGCGGATAGCGGAATTGTAAAAAGACCTAAAAGCGTTAAATACGCTTATCTTGAGCAGAAAGTATCTTTTCCCGATGAGACGCAAACGGTACTGGAACTGGTATGCAATCAGCTGGACCTTACCTTGCAGTCGGCACGCAATCTTCTGGGAAAATTCCTTTTTTACGATGACGATGTTTTCAAGAAGGTAAGCAGTCTTTCGGGAGGGGAGAAGAGCCGTCTGAGGCTGCTTTTGGAAATGCAGCAGGGAGTCAATCTTCTGGTATTGGATGAGCCTACCAATCATCTGGATATTGCAGCAAGAGAGGAAATAGAAGATGCATTATCCATGTTCGGAGGCAGCATGATATTCATTTCCCATGACAGGCATTTCATCAATAAGTTCGCTGAGAGAATATTTGAAATTGAGGACGGTTCTTTTAATATATATGAAGGCGATTACGACTACTATCTGTCCAAAAAACAGGCGCTTATGCAGCAGAATAAAACGGTTGTACCTGCAGTCAAAAAGCCTTTCGAAGGCAAAAAGGGAAAAAGAAAAAGCGATGCACTCAAAAGAACGCTGGAGCAGGACATTAAGCTTACAGAATATGAGCTGGACACCGTTAATGCCGGGATTGAGAGCAATGTAACCGACTATGAGATACTTATCGAGCTTATAAAAAAACGTGAACTGTTAAGCAGTCATCTGGAAGAATTATATCAACAATGGTTGGATATCGAAGAGGATATTGATTAACGTTTTTTCCTCCTGGAGGAAAGAACAATAATTACAATTATTAAGATGATGAGGGACTGGAGTATTACATAAGTCCATATGTCCTCATATTTGTTATTCTTGCGCTCGGGTATTTCGTCGGGGACTTTCGTGGGTGTAGGCTTCTCGGTTTTTGTCGGTTCGGGAGAAGCGGAAAATGCAGGGGAAACTGCGGGTGACGGTTGTGCCGATGGCGAAGGTGTTTGTACGGGTGTAGGTGTAGGTGTTGAAGTAGGCGTGGGAGTAGGTGTAGGTGTAGGCTTTGCAGTAGGAGTAGGTGTTGGCGTTGGAGTTGGAGTAGAAGTAGGTCTGACTGTAGGTGTCGGTGTGGTAACAGTCGCCGCATTCAATTCAATAAGCATACATATTGCTTTATACTGTACCGAATTATATGTCTTTTTAAGATATTCGTTTGTAACGCCGTTCTCGGTAATGTAAACGGTCTCTTCGGTAATATTGAAAGTGTAGTTCAATGTAAGGGTATTGGTACCGCTGTCATACAGGGCATGGTTGTCTTCGTTGGAAATGTTTTGTGAAAGAACGGTACGGTTATCCAAATAGGATGTGGACAATATCTGTGCGTTAGGCAGATTAAGAAGATTATTTGCCGCATATGTGACTACCTGACTTACGGAAAAACTTCCGTCAACCGCTCTGTATTGGGGATTGTTGCCGTGCCGGGCATAGGAAAGGGTATTTGGAGAAATGTAATTTCTATCCGCATGATTCATCCATTGGTTATTGAGATCGGCTTTCAGTTGAGACAGCGGAAGTACGGTGAAATAATCTCCTTTAAAAAGGGCAAGATAATACGAGTCCTTAACGGTATTGCCGTCTTTTAAGTTGACATATATAAAATATATCCGACCGCCGTCATATACGACACCCTGCTCATGTATTACTCCTGCAGGGGCACTGCTGACGGTGAGCGGTAATGCGGACAGTATGATAAGTACTAATAATATTGATAATATCTTTCTCAACAAAGTTCTCCCTTGCAATATGATAGCAGATAAAGCCGATATATTCAATCGGTAGTTGAACACTGTGACTGCGGATATGGCAGTGTATATGTCGGCAACTACTGCTTCGGATATGGCAATTATGCATCCATATAACCGTCAAATGTTAAAGTGAATAATAAAAAGAGAGTAATACGGTGTATAATTATAACTAAGTTACTATTAAAGGAAGGTACGGATATGCTGGAAAAGAATATTATTTATGATGTGCTTACCGCCGCAGTGAGTAAAGGTGCGGATTTTGCGGAAATCTTTTTGGATGACACTGTGGCAAGCAACATTAACTATGTGGACAAACAGGTGGAATCCACCCAGTCGGGAAGAGATTTCGGAATAGGCATAAGGGTTATTAAAGACTTAAATTGCGTATATGTTTATACAAACAGTTTTTTAAAGGACGATATGATTGATACGGCTCTTAAAGCCGCAGCGGCCATGGAATCGGTTAAAAAGGATATTACCTTTGATTTACGAAAAGGACAGGTCAAAAATCGTAATATCATAGAGATTATGCCCGATACCGTAACTAAGCAGGAAAAGCTGGAGTACTTAAAACGAGCATATAATGCCGCTATTACTTACGATCAATGCATAAAACAGGCTTCGGTAACGCAGATGGATAAAGTGCAGAACATCCTTATTGCCAATACCGAAGGTTTGCTTAAACGGGACAGAAGAGTTTATACAAGAATGTTTATCTCCGCGGTTGCGGAACACAACGGCGAAATGCAGACCGGATTTACCGGTCCCGGAAGTCACAGAGGGTTTGAGTTTATAAAATCTCTGGATATAGAGCAACTTGCAAAGGAAGCGGCTGAAACGGCAAAGAAGATGGCATATGCGGGCTATTGCAAAGCGGGAACCTATCCCGTAGTTATAGATAACGGTTTCGGAGGTGTAATATTCCATGAAGCATGCGGACACAGCCTGGAAGCCACCTCTGTTGCAAAGGGTAATTCGGTATTTTGCGGGAAGTCGGGGCAGAAAATTGCCGCCGACTGCGTTACCGCAATAGATGACGGCACATTGCCCAATGAATGGGGCAGTCTCAATATCGATGATGAAGGTACGGTCACAAAGAAGAATGTACTCATAAAAGACGGAATATTAAAGAGTTATCTCATAGATAATCTGAACGGTAAAAGAATGGGTATGCCTTCAACCGGTTCGGGGCGAAGACAGAATTACCGATTTGCACCCACATCCAGAATGACCAACACATATATTGATGCGGGTAAAATGAAAAGAGAAGACATAATCAGTGCCACCGACTTCGGTCTTTATGCAAAACAGATGGGCGGAGGATCGGTCAATCCCGGAACGGGCGAATTCAACTTTGCCGTAGTGGAAGGATACATGATAAGAAACGGAAAAATTGCCGAGCCGGTAAGAGGAGCTACATTGATAGGCAAGGGGTCGGAGGTGCTTATGAATATCGATATGGTAGCGGATAATCTTGAAATGGCTCAGGGCATGTGCGGGTCTATAAGCGGTAATATACCCACCAATGTGGGTCAGCCTGCAATAAGAGTTTCAAAAATCATCGTAGGAGGAAGATAATACAATGAAACAGTTAATAGCTAAACTTTTCGAACAGGGCAGACTTATGGGATTTACCGATATGGAAGTCCTCACAAATACAAATGAAAGCTTTGAAGTGAAAATATATGAACAGCAGATAGACAGCTATAAGGTTACGGACAGCAGAGGAATGGGCTTTCGGGGAGTGTATGATAACAAGATGGGTTACTCCTATACCGAAAAGCTTTCGGAAGATTCCATAGATATACTGCTTGAGGATGCCAGGCAGAATGCCATAATCAATGACAATCCCGATCAGGATGTCATATTTGAAGGTTCCAAAGAGTATAAAAAGGTTGAAAACTGGTTTCCCGCACTGGAAAAAGTAACGGTGGAAGAAAAAATACGGTTTACTAAAGACATGGAGAGGTTTGCACTGTCCGTGGACAGCAGGATTAAATCCTGTCCCTACTGCGTTTTCGGTTCCAGTTCGGGAAGCACCGCAATGGTTAACAGCAAAGGATTGGATTTGTCCGACAAAGGTAATGCGGTATTCTGCTATATTTCCGTTCTTGCACAGGACGGACAGGACTACAGCAGCGGCGTTGCTTTCGATTTCTCAAGCGATTTTTCCGAGTTGAATCCTGAAAATCTTGCCAAGGAAGCGGCGGAAAAAGCCCTGTCCTATCTCGGGGTGGGGCCTGTTCCGACAGGGACATATAAAGCGGTAATGCTTAATGATGCATCTGCGGACATTTTAGGGGCTGTCAGTTCCTGCTTTTCCGCAAGAGCGGTACAAAAAGGTATGTCTTTTCTCAAAGGAAAATTAGGAACAAAGGTAGCATCCGAAGCGGTTACCATAGTGGATGATCCTTTCCTGCCGGGTATGTCGGGAACAGGTTCTTTTGACGGGGAAGGAGTGGCAACCAAATACAAGGAAGTGATAAAAGACGGTGTGCTTAAAACTTATCTTCATAACCTGAAAACCGCTAAGATTGATAAAACCGAAAGTACCGGAAATGCCGGTCGCTCCTACAAGAGCAACATTGGGGTAACTCCCACAAATATGTATTTTGCAAAAGGTAACAAGACGTTTGATCAGCTTCTGGAAACAATGGACGAAGGCATTGTAATAACGGAAGTTTCCGCCTTACATTCGGGATTTAATGACATAAGCGGTGATTTTTCATTACCGGCAAAAGGATATACCGTAAAAAACGGTAAAAAAGATAAATATTTCAGGCAGATAACCATATCCGGCAATTACTTTAAGATGCTGACCGATATAACCGAGGTAGGCGATGACCTTAAATTCGCTACCGATGGAAAAATAGGGTCTCCGTCGCTGTTGATATCGGAAATAAGCGTAGCGGGAGCATAATGGAGAAGATTGTTTACGGAAATACCGAAGGTTTAAAAAGAAGCACATTAGATATATTGTTGAGCATATATGACGATTATGACGGTTCGGGCTATTACTGTACACAAGATACATTGGACAAGATTTGTTCGGTGTCTTCTGATAGCAAAAGAGAAATAGCGGTATATATCAATAAAAGAAACAGAGTTGAGATGGTGGCGGTGGGCGACTCGGAGTTGGTAAGAACCGATTACCGACCGGAAAGAGGCATGAGGCTTATTCATACGCATCCTTCGGGAAGTGCCAACCTGTCGGCTGTTGATATGGAGACTTTACGAACTTCCGCACTTTCCGCCATGGCTGCGGTAAGCATTAACAGGGACGGCAGGATGCACATGATGTATTGTGCATGTCTTGATGAATATAATCAACCTGTGCTGTTCGGTCCGTATAAGAAGTTATCTCAGACACAGTCTTTCATGGATATATTGAAAGACACCTATAATACAAAAAACGATGCAACGGAAATAACCCGTAAAGAAAGTGAGAGAGTGGTTGCGGTAGGGCTTAATTCCGCTTATTCCGCCCCGCTTATGGAAGAACTGGCGGCACTGATTTCGGCAGCAGGCGGAACATGCGTGGCTTCGGTAGTGCAGAATAAAGACCAGCCGGATCCCGCTTATTACATAGGCAAAGGTAAAATAATCGAATTGCTGCATACCTGTGCACGCTATCAGGCCGATACCGTTGTTTTCGATGACGAACTTACCGTTTCGCAGCAGAGCAATATAGAGGCGGAACTCAATGTCAAAGTGCTGGACAGAACGGCTGTAATATTGGACATATTTGCAAAAAGAGCTTTTACCAACGAAGGGAAACTGCAGGTGGAATTGGCTATGCTGGGTTATATTTACCCCAGACTGACCGGTAAAGGACAGGTTCTTTCGAGACTGGGAGGCGGTATAGGCACCAGAGGACCGGGAGAAACCAAACTGGAAACCGACAGAAGACATATAAGGAGGAGGATGACTTACTTAAAAGAACAGCTCAATAAAGTGGATAAAAGAAGAACCCTTCTCAGAGATAATAAGTCCAGAAAGAGCTTTTTCACGTTTGCTATTGCGGGGTATACCAATGCCGGCAAATCCACTTTGTTAAATACACTTACAGACAGCGATGTAATGGCGGAAGATATGCTGTTTGCCACATTGGATCCTTCGGCCAGAAGCATGAAGTTAAAGTCCAATAAAGATGCAATGCTGATAGATACGGTAGGATTCATATCCAAACTGCCCGTTAAACTGGTGGAAGCCTTTAAGTCCACATTGGATGAAATACGATATGCCGACTGTATACTGCATGTTATAGACGGAGCAAGCAAAGACGCCGACATGCAGATGAATGAGGTATACTCCATACTTAAAAGCATAGGAGCCGGTCATATACCGGTTATTGAAGTTGTAAACAAGACCGATTTAGTAAAGGAACCGCTTCTGCAAGCTACTTCCTATCCCAGAGCGTATATTTCCTGTGTGACGGGAGAGGGAATGGAAACACTGCTGGATTTAATGGATCAGGCGGCAAAAGACAAGCATGTATATATGAAACTGAATGTGGATTATGCCGACGGAAAGCTTCTTTCATTTATACATTCCAATGCGAAGATTCTGTCAAAGAGAGATACGGGTGAGGATATTGAGATGGAGATTGAAATATCGGCCGAACTGGTCTCAAAGCTGGATATTTAGTATGCCCTGGCGCTTTAACTCTAACAATGCCTGTTCTAAAAGATATACGAATTCGGTGGAAGTGTTATTGCATATGTGTTTTATGCAGTTATCTTCTTCGTATCTAACACCGGTAATGAGATAGATGGCATCTTCGTCGATGGACCGGGCGACTTTTTCCAGTGTGTCTAAAGTCATATTCTGTAATCCCGCTTCTATTCTGCTTATATATGCGGCGGATATCTGCGAGATCTGCGATAACTGATGTTGTGTAAGATTGAGCGATTTACGTTTTTCCTTTATTCTCTGTCCGATGTATTTATAATCAATCATGTACTTGCCCCATTCATAATATAGTTAACACTATTTAATATGATACATATCGTTTTTGTATCATTGAATAGACAAAAAGGTATTACTTTTAAAATTTATATTTGATATTAAAAAACGACCGCTCAGAAAGAATCGGACATATCCGTTTCAGTTGCTTTTACAGTCTTTTTAGTAAAAGTCGATTGCTCGATTCTCTTGTTCAAGTGTTTCAGGAAAAGCTCTTCGTCAAAAGGAATATCCACCCACGAATCGGTCCATTGTGACAGGTGCATGGCGTTGGATATTGTCAATCCCAATATTCCTTCGGGGCCGGGTGCGATTAAAGGTGCATTATTCAGTATCGCCTCCACGAAGTTTATCAGTATTCCTTTATGCTGCAGATTGGGCTCATCTATATCATATTCAATAGTTTCATATTCCGGTGCAGTAAAAGGCTTATCCGACTGCTTAATAAACCTGCTCAGGTCTTCTTTCAGCTTGTATGCGCATATTTTGTTGTTTTCTATTACTATCTTGCCTCTGTCTAAAGAAATTTCAAACCTGTTTGTGCCGGGGGCTTCACCTGTGGAAGTGATGAATACTCCCGTTGCTCCGTTGGGATATTCCACATAAGCGGTTACATCGTCTTCCACTTCAATATCATGAAACTTTCCGAAACCTAAGAATGCACGTACCCTTACAGGCATACCGCATATCCATTGCCACAAATCCAGCTGGTGGGGGTCCTGATTTAACAGCACTCCGCCTCCTTCATAAGCCCATGTAGCTCTCCAACCTCCCGAATCGTAATATCTTTGAGTACGGAACCAGTCGGTTATTATCCAGACACAACGCCTGATCTCGCCGTATTCGCCGCTTTGAACCATATTACGTACCTTTCTGTACAGCGGATTGGTTCTCTGGTTGTACATCATGGCAAAAACAAGATGCTTATGATGTTCGTAAGCCTCATTCATTTCACGCACCTGTTTTGTATATACTCCCGCCGGTTTTTCGCACAGTACATGAAGGTTGTGCTCAAATCCTTTTATGGCATAGTGCGGATGATGATAATGCGGAACACATATGAGTATGGCATCAAAGAGCTTTGATGAGAAGAACTCTTCTTCATTGTCAAAGACCGCTATTTTATCCTTGAATTTTTCTCTTACCGCATCAGTTCTTGATTTATCTATATCGAAAATAGCGGTTACACGGGCATTCGGTATTTCGTTTCTGTCAAAAAAACCTAAATGCGTAACTGCAATGTTACCGCAACCTATTATGCCGAATCGTACTTCACTCATGCTAATCTCCTTACTTCAATCCCATTGATGACAGATAATCATAGGAAGCTTTCAGCGCATCAAACGGCGAACCTTCACATGTATCCTGTTCCACTGCTATATATTTTACTTCTGCATATCTGCATGCCTCTATGATGCTTTGCCAGTCCAGATTTCCCTGTCCTACCGGCACGAAAGTTGTTTTATAATCACTGCCTATGCCCATGTCTTTAAAGTGAATATAGTCGCCTCTGCCTTTTAACTTCTTTATCCAGTATACCGGATTTGCTCCCGCAGCCTGTATCCAGTATGTATCCGGCAAAAAGAAAAAACAGGAGGGAGTATTTTCCAATATTATATCCATCATTGTTTTACCCTTGAACTTGAAGAACTCGAAATGATGATTGTGGTATACGAACCGTAAGCCTTCTTTGTCCAGTGCTTTTGCAACTTTCGAATAGGTGGTTATAAACTCATTCAATGTGCTTACGCTCTCCCAATACTCTTTAGGCATGTAACCCAATCCCACATATTTGCATCCCATTATCTTATGGTTTTGTATTACCTTATCCAATTCATTTACAAACATTGTGTGGGGTATATGTGTTGCCGTAACCGGCAGATTCAACTCATCTGAGATACTTTTAACCGTTTTTGCTTCCATGGGACCTGCTCCGGAGAGCTGGACGGAGGAATAACCCATATTCTTCACCTTAACACATGTGTTGTAATAATCCGTTTCGGTCTGTGTGTATTCCCTAAGTGTATATAACTGTGCCGCAAGTTTCATTTTTGTTTCTCCTTCTGATACTTTAATTATACCTTACAAGGTTGTTTATTCAACGGTTAAATAATATAATGGGGGAAGGAAGGAAAATTTATGCGTACAATTATTTATAACGGAAAACTCATACTTAAAGACACAATAACCGAGCAAGGACATGTGGAAATAACCGACGGAGTTATTACAAATGTATCACAACATAACCCCAATCATGATTTATTATCACATGCGGACAATATCATAGATGCAAAAGGCATGCATATTTCTCCGGGATTTATCGACATACACACCCATGGCGGGGGAGGTTATGATTTCGGAGTAAACAGCACGGATTCCTATATCGTCCCCTGCGAAATTCATGCACGCCACGGTACCACAAGTCTGTATCCCACAATTTCATCGGCAACTTTTGAAACCATGGAAGAAGCTGTTGTGTTATACAAAGAAGCAAAGTACATAAATTATTCGGGAGCAACAATGAGAGGGCTGCACTTTGAAGGTCCGTACTTTTCGCCTGCACAGAAAGGTGCGCAGAGCGAAGAGCATTTAAGAACACCGAAGCCTTTTGAATATCTGAAAATACTTAACATGACCGATGATATAAAGAGGTGGTCTTCGGCATGTGAGTTGGACGGTATGCAAGAATTTACGTATGAATTGAAAAAAAGAGGAATACTTCCTGCAATAGGGCACTGCGATGCCACATATGAAGAGGTTAAGCAAGCACAAGAATGGGGATTTTCCCTCATAACCCATCTGTATTCCTGTTGTTCCACAATAACAAGAGATAAAGGATACCGTATTTTAGGCGTAACCGAAGCCGCTTATCTGATAGACGACATGGATGTGGAGATTATCTGTGACGGCCATCATCTTCCCGACGGTCTTATTCAGATGGTATACAGATTTATAGGACCGGACAGAACGGCTATTATTACCGACTGCCTTTCCTATGCGGGACTGGATGCCCCGGACGGCACTTTATTAGGTGACAGATTTGTTGTGGAAGGCGGAGTTGCCAAGCTTTTGGACAGGTCTGCTTTTGCGGGCTCCATTGCCACATTCGATATGCTTATACGGACGGCATTGAAGGCGGGGTTGCCTCTGAAGGATATTATAAAGATGTCTTCCGTAACACCTGCAAGAATAATGGGCATTGATAAACAGACCGGTTCACTTGAAAAAGGCAAGGAAGCGGACGTTATTGTTTTTGATAATGATATTAATATGCATGCGGTGTTTGTAAAGGGCAAGCGTGTGTTGTAATATTGCACCTAAAACTCTACATAAGTCGGAATTGACTAAAAACTAAATGGCACTAACAGTGCCACTTTTGTGATAATACTTTTAAAACAATCTTTTAGAAGAAATAACTGGCATTCAGTTGCTTCATAACAAGTAAAACTCCTGTTATACGACCACATACTCCTCTATAAAATCCTTATAGTTATCAATATCTTTGAATATAACCTCATTACCCAATGCTTCAAAATGTTTCTTTCCACACTTTATTTTGGCTCTTTCTACCGGTCTTATACTCTCAGCTTGTATATTTGCTTTTGTCTCCACAACAAAGTAAAGTTTGTCTTTACCGTCTACCTCAATCAATACAACCCAGTCAGGATTGTATGAGCCCAATGGTGTGGCTATGGTAAACCATCTTGGAAGCTTTGCATACAATTTTATACTATTATTATTCTCAAAGTTAATTGCAAAGTCTTCTTCATTTGCACTGTCATAAATAACATATTCATAAACAGATTTCTTGCTTTCAATCATATTCTTTGATAAATATCCGGTAAGTTCTTCAGTTTCAAATAGTTCCTGAGCATAATATTCTTCATCACCAATTTTGGTATACTTGATGCCATCAACTATCATAAGTCGCATTTTCGCAGTTATTATCTGCACTACCTGCTCCATATACCTTTGCGGATTCTTCTTGAACAGATGTAGGGTATCACTTTTTATGAGTATTTCTACTATGGTCTTCCTTGTAAGATAAGTTTCGTTTTGGAGGTAGGCAATGATATCAGGGAGATTTTCCTGTAAGTTGTGCAAGGCAACAGCATATCTGCTCGATTCTTCAGATGTGACTCCGGCAGCACTGATAGCAAGCTCCGCCTTTGTGTAGATTAATTTGGCAGAACTAACGGAAATATTATTTTTAATTGCTTCGCAACATACCTCAATAAGTTTTTTACTATCAAACTCAACAGAATATGTTGTTTTATATTTTATTTTATCCCACAACTCTTTAAACTCCGGATCTAAATAAACCTGTTTATTAAGTCGGACCTGCTTTTTATCGCTGTTATTCTTGATATTAAGTGAACCTGCCACCTTGCTGACAATAGTTATAATATCAGTTTTTATAGACTCAAACTCTCCTGATATCTGAATATCGTTGTTTCTTATATCAATTTTAAGCTTGTCTTGAACTCTACCGGTATTATCTATATATCCGTTATCAACTAACTGCCTATAGATAACTTCCGAAGCCTCTTGTCCCAAATAATCTATGCTACCATCATCCTGTTTTGCCGGAATGTTGGCAAATAAATGCTTTTCCACTATACCGAATCGTATACCCGTATCTTCTTCATATTCTTTTTGAAGTGCACTTGCAAATTCTTCATAACTTTCATTTGCCATGACGGTCAGGGTATTTATTGCAAAACCATGTTGTCGTTCTCCATCCTGATTAACAGCGATACGCATTCCTCGGCCGATTTCCTGTCGCTTTTTGACTTCACTCTTGGTTTCGTTAAGAGTGCAGATCTGAAACACATTGGGATTGTCCCAGCCTTCACGAAGTGCTGAGTGGGAAAAAATGAATCTGAGTTTGGTATCAAAGGACAACAAACGTTCCTTATCTTTCATTATCAAATTGTATATATTCTCGTCTGCTTGAGTATGACCGCTGGTGTCTTTTAGAACACCTGCTTTATCCACTGAGAAATACCCGTTATGAACTCCTTCGACAGCAGTGTCCCAATCTATATCCTTGAATAACTTATTGTACTTTGGACGCCTTATAAGGTCTTTATAGTGCTTTTCAAATAACTCTGCATAAATGCCTTTATGAGGGGTTCCGTTTTCATCGTAATAGCGATAATTTGCTACTCGGTCTATAAAGAACAGACTTAAGACTTTAATGCCTTGCTTATTCAACACAAGTTCTTTATTTAGGTGTTCTTCTATGGTCTTTCGAATCTGTTGTTCTTTTACTACCAAATCATCCACATCACCAATAGGTTTTCCTATAAACAAAATATCCGGTTTACTTGTGAAGTCGACATATTCATTTCCTTTTTCACAATAAATATCGTTTACGATATATCCGTCATATACATCACGCCCGTTGGATTTCTCATAGAGGTCGTCGCCCTGTTTAACTGTTACCGTATCACGCTTGACTTCACCTCTTCTGTTTTTTATATCCAGTTCCATTTTTGCTGTAATAGGTGATTTTTTATTATTTACCGATATAAGCTTAATATATGCTTTGTTATGATAATCTTTGGTTTCAAAGCCCGCAACTTCAATCTGCTTTACAAGTTCCAAATTATAGCTATCCACTGCATCCAGTTTATATACCAAGTTATGCTTTTCTACATGGGTAGCAGAGTAACGCAGAGTACATAAAGGATTTAGAGACCTAATAGCTTCCTTAGCCTTAGGGGTAGTATCTACGGATTGCGGCTCATCTATAATGACAAAAGGTCTTGTTTCCTGTATCAGCTCAATAGGTCTCATCCCGCTTAACCTATCATGGGCTCTATGGATGATATTAGCTTTGTTTTCCTTAGTCGGGTCTTTGAAACTTTTTCTGAATGCATCAATGTTAATAACCATGATTTCTATATTTGAGCTTACGGCAAAACTTCTTACTTGTTCAAGATTACTACTGTCATAAACAAAGAAGTTGTAGATGGTGTTGTCATATAACTCCTGAAAATGTTCTTTAGTAACCTGCAAAGACTTATATACACCTTCTTTTATAGCAACACTTGGGACAACAATAATAAACTTGGAAAAACCGTAATTTTTATGCAATTCCAATATTGTTCTTATATAAACATATGTCTTACCTGTGCCTGTTTCCATCTCTATATCAAAATCATACATTCCAGCTTTTAAAGTCGCAGTCTGTGGTAATCTGTTTCTAAGTTGAATATTCTGTAGATTTGACAAAATCTCTTCTTTATCAAGCTCAAGCCTGTTACCTACACCATTTGCAGTATCAAATAAACCTATCTGTCCACTGTATGCTGACACAGTAAAATTAGTATGCATTGGTGTTTGACCACTGAATAAATCAACAACGGAAGCTATGGCTTGTAGTTGATACTCTAAATTATCATCAAACTTCAGTTTCATTTAACCATACCTCCCTAAATAGTAATGAATTCTTTGATTCCAACAACTTTTAATATTTCTTTGATATTGGTTTTATCGCTATCCTTTTCAAAACCATTGTCTTTGAATACTACTCTACTGCTCTCAGGAGACAACTCTTTTACTCTTTTCAAAATTCCTTCTGCAACATCAGGCTTAATTCCATTACTAAGACAAATCATAAGCATTCCATAACCGACAGAATATACCTTTTTCTCGGAAACAATAAACTCATCAACAGAATAAGTGAGGTCAAAACCGTATTTAAGCATTATCTCATATACAACATCAAGCTCTGTTCTGCCTTCAACAAAATTGTCCACATAGTCCAATAAGGATACTTCCAAATTATCATAATCGGGTTGCCATTTGCGAATGTTAGACGTATCAAGCTTGAACACTTTAAAGCCAACATCAAGGTTTTGTGCAAATAAACCTGCTTCAGACTTTATCTTTTCACCTGCACGACGAATACGTTCTTTACCTATTTCACTAACATTTACATAGCCAGCTTTATAAGTGGTACTTTTTTTGTCGGTTAGTTCAGGAAGTTGCACCATAATAAATTTACGCTTTCCACTATCACCATCATCTGCATTAAGTTGCATAACAGCGTGTGCAGTAGTAGCTGAGCCAGAGAAAAAATCGAGGATAATGTCATTTTTTTCTGTTGCATGAAAAATCAATCTCTTTATTACATCAATAGGCTTTACTGTTTCAAATCCATGTTCCCCAATAAGTTCAGTAAGGTCACTCTTTGCATTTTCTGCCGTTCCCAATTCTTTAGAGAAAAAGCCCCAAAACGGTTCTGTTGTCTCATTTCTTTCAAACTCAGGGCGCATCTTAATAATAACTTTACCTTCCCTAATAAACAGATTACCACTATCTTTATATGCGGCAACTTGGTCTTGACCAAGTTGCCACTGTTTCCCTGGCGGAGGAGAAACAGTGGAAATGCCATCACTTACATCATAAATCATTGTTTCTCTCCCGCGAATACCTGTTGCATTCATCACTTCAAGTGGATATTCGCGATAGTTTCCTTGCTCATCTGACAAAGGATAATCCTTTAATTCTTTTACTATAAGGTTAAATCGTCTTTTTAGTTGTTTTGTATAAACTAAAATCATTTCTGCTTTTGGTTGAAGCTTATTATATGCTGTTTCGGTATTCTGTGATTTTGTTTTTGATTCCCAATAAATTTCCCCTATGAAATTTGATAAACCAAAAATTTCATTTAATATTGTTCTGCAGTTAAAATTTTCATTATAATCAACGCTAACAAAAATAACGCCATCATCAGCAAGCAGGTTTCTTGCAAGTCTAAGTCTCGGATACATCATATTTAACCAGTTTGTATGATAGCGTCCACTGGTTTCCGTGTTTGTGCCTATTTTTTTTCCTTCATCATCTACTTGTCCGGTTATTTTCTTGTAGTTCTCAATGCTATCGTGGAAGTTATCTGGATACACAAAGTCTTCCCCTGTGTTATAAGGTGGATCTATATATATCATTTTAATCTTACCATGATAGCTTTTTTGTAAAAGTTTTAATACTTCAAGATTGTCGCCTTCAATGTAAAGATTTTGGGTTGTATCCCAGTCTTTGCTTTCTTCTTTGCAGGGTCTTAATGTGCCAAGTGAAGGGGATTGAGATAAACGCAAAGCTTGTCCTTTTCCGTTCCAAGTAAAATTATACCGTTCAGTACTATCTTCTACATAATCGCCTAATACTTGTTTAAGTTTATCGAAATCTACTTTGCCTTCAGAAAATACTTCCGGGAAGATTTGTTTTAGCATTTGAATATTTTTTTCAGCTATGTCAGGCGTCTTTCCGTCCAAGGTTGATATTTTCATGGTTTGTTTTCCTCCAAGTAGTTACTTTTATTATACTCTAAATTCTTTATATTTTTATCCAAATTCTGTTTTATGATTAGATATGTCCTCTTTATTATACATATTAGAAAGGCCTATAATATACATTTAATGCTTACAACAAGTAAATATCTGCCATATACCTTGTCTTTTGGTCAAATATGGCACTGACAACATAGCATTAGTGTCAATTTGGCACTAATGCTTGATATTATGGCACTGTTGGTTTATTATCTATACGAAAGGCGGTGATAAAAAATGAACAGGTATTATGAATCGGAATCAGTGGAATTGAAAGCCGGATATACGGATACCGTTGTGCGGGAAATAGTTTCTTTTCTTAACACCGAAGGCGGAGTGATATACATTGGTATCGAAGATGACGGAACCGTAATAGGAATAGAGAATGTAGAAGGTGTATTAAGACAGGTTTCCGACTGCATAACCGATCAGATTGAACCTAAGCCGATAGGAGAGGTTATAAGTGCAGTTATTCTTGAAGATAATCTGCCGATAGTTGTTGTCAATGTAAAAAAAGGAATAAAACCTATTTACTGTATTAAAAAGTACGGCTTCTCCTCCAAAGGCTGTCCGGTTCGTATAGGAAACACCTGCAAAGAAATGTCTCCTGAAGAAATTCAGTACCGCTATAAGTCGCTGTTTGTCGATCAAGACTATATGCTGTTGGCATCGGCAAAATATGCTCCTTTGTCTTTTGAAATGATGAAAATATTACTCACAGGCAGAGGTTATCATATCAACGAGAGTTCCTTTGAATCTTCCTTTAAGCTCAGAAGAAATGACGGAACATATAATTTGCTTGCGGAAGTTTTGGCGGATAAGAATATGGTACCTTTAATTTTTGTAAAGTTTAGCGGACCGGATAAGACCTCTATTTCTCACAGAAGCGATTACGGCGGACAGAGTATACTTCTCGGATATCAGAAAATGAAAGACAGGCTTATTGCGGAGAACATATGTAAAACCGATACTTCCGTTCGACCGAGAATAGATGAATATCTTTATGATATTGATTGTGTCAATGAAGCACTTGTCAATATGTTGGTGCATAACGACTGGACTGTTACCGAACCGTTGGTGTCCTTTTATTCCGACCGCGTAGTTTTTACATCACACGGCGGTATTCCGCAGGGGATTACCGAAGAAGAATTTTATAACGGAGTAAGTCAACCGAGAAATGCATTGTTAATGAGAATATTTCTTAATATGGGCATAGTGGAGCACACCGGTCACGGAGTACCAATGATTGTTAAAAGATACGGAAGAGAAGTCTTTGATATTCATAAAGGTTACATCGATGTTACAATACCGTTTAACAAAAATGTTTTGGCATCGGTGCCAAACAGTGTCATCAATGAAAGCGCTGTCGGTTACGGTGTAAAAGTGTATAAGGATTTGACCGACACCGAGAAAGAAGCAATTTTGGTATTAGTAGAAAAACCCGACATTACATACGATAAGCTTGCTTTGGAGATTAATGTTTCCAGAAGAACCGTTGCACGCACGATCGCTTCATTGACAGAGAAAAAATATATTGAGAGAGTGGGGAATAATAAGGTTGGATTCTGGAAAGTTATACGGTAATCGGTACCGTCTATCTTTCCAGCACCATTTCCAGCTCTACCAATGTGCCGCCTTTGACATTCTGTTCCACTGTTTTTCCGGTGAATTTAAAGCCCTGTTTTTTATAAAAGTTAATAGCCTTTTCATTGCCTTTAAGGACGAATATAATTATGGGATTTCGGGGTAAAACTTTTATACATTGCTTCAGCAGTGCTTCTCCTATGCCGTTTCTCTGATATTTCTGCAGAACATATATAGCCACAACTTCCGAAGAAGGTTTAATACTGACAAGCTCTCTGGATTCGGGTATATACAATGCGAACCCGACAACTTTTTCCTTCGCAACGGCAACAAAAGTGTTTTTCGGATATTCATATGCATTTTTTATGCACTTCTCAAGACTTCTGCCGTCTAAAAATTCCTGCGGCATCAATCCGGTATATGTTTCATTCCAAGCAGTGTAATGAACATATGCTTTTCCGTGTTTATCCTGATCGGTTACCGATTCTCTTATTATAAATTCCATCACAACACCCATAAAGCCTTAATCCGTCTTATTACCGCACAAATTTGTTTTGTGAAACCTATTATACATTGTTTTTGGCGGATTATAACATTTTATTGATAACATGCCGCTATATATGTATAATAAATATAAATAATATATATAAGGAGAATAACATGGCCGAAATCAGTTATAAAATAGAAAAAGAGATAGGTGTTCTTTCCGAAGCTCCTTCAGGATGGACAAGACAGATAAACCTGGTAAGCTGGAACGGCAGAGAAGCCAAACTGGAGATTCGTGACTGGGCTCCCAACAGAGAAAGAGCCGGAAGAGGCATGACTTTTACCAAGGATGAGGTCAGAAAACTGGTTAAGTTTCTTATAAAAGCGGAATTGGATAAATAACATATATTTGTTAAAGTATTGTTCCGGGTCTGCTGTAACAGTTAGTTAAGTCAGTTATAATATATTTATGTTTCCAACGCATTATGCTTTTGGTATAATGTTTTTTGAATAATTTACGGGAAGGACTTATAAAATGAAGATAAGTGTACAAAGATTATATGACAGTCCGAATGACTACAAAGATATGATTGTGACTGTCGAAGGATGGGTAAGAACAATAAGGAGTTCCAAAGACTTCGGTTTCATAGAGTTGAATGACGGAACCTGCTTTAAAAATATACAGATAGTGTTTGAAAATAATGTTGTCAATAATTATGCCGAGGTGGAGAAACTGCCGGTAGCCTCCAGTATTTCCGTGACCGGAAAGATTATACTGACTCCCGATGCCAAGCAGCCGTTTGAAATAAAGGCGGAAGATATTGAGATATGCGGTGTCAGTGCATCGGATTATCCTTTGCAGAAAAAGAGACATTCGTTTGAGTATCTGCGTACCGTTGCTCACTTACGCCCCAGAACCAATACCTTCTTTGCGGTATTCAAAGTGCGTTCGGTACTTGCTCAGGCAATACATACCTTCTTTCAGGACAGAGGATTCGTATATGTGCACACCCCGATAATAACCGCATCCGACTGTGAAGGTGCCGGAGAAATGTTTCAGGTAACCACTCTGGATTTGGACCGCATTGCCGGGAGTAAGGAAAAAGTGGATTATTCCAAGGACTTTTTCGGAAAACAGACCAATCTTACGGTAAGCGGACAGCTTTCGGTGGAAACTTACTGTATGGCATTTAGGAATGTATATACATTCGGTCCCACATTCCGTGCGGAGAATTCCAATACTCCCAGACATGCATCGGAATTCTGGATGATTGAGCCGGAGATGGCTTTTGCCGACTTGGATGATGATATGAGCATGGCGGAGCAGATGATAAAATACATTATCAATTATGTAATGGAAAGATGTCCGGATGAAATGGAGTTTTTCAACAAGTTCATAGAACCGGGACTTTTTGACAAGCTGAAGGTAGTGACCGATTCCAAATTCGATCATGTCACATATACCGACGCTATAAAGATTTTGAAGGAAAGTAAAGTTTTGTTTGAAAATCCCGTGGAATGGGGATGCGACCTTCAGACCGAGCATGAGAGATACCTGACAGAAAAGCATTTTAAAAAGCCGGTTTTCGTTACCGACTATCCCAAAGCCATAAAGGCTTTCTACATGAAAGTAAATGACGATAACAAAACCGTAAGGGCAATGGATCTTCTGGTTCCGCAAGTGGGAGAGATTATCGGAGGAAGCCAGAGAGAAGAGCGGCACGATGTTCTTGTCGCCAGAATGATAGAAATGGGTTTGGCTCCGGAAGACTACTGGTGGTATCTGGATACCAGAAAATACGGAACGGTAAAACATGCGGGCTTCGGCCTGGGGTTTGAGCGGATGATTATGTACATGACCGGTATGAGCAATATCCGTGATGTCATTCCTTTCCCGAGAGTTCCGAAACATGCGGAGTTTTAACAATGATAAATAATTCCGGTACCGATATAGCGGAAAGTGTAATAATAGTAAAAATAGCGCAGACAGTTGCTCTGTTCGATACCGTAAGACTTACAAAGAAGAAAAAAGCCGTAAAACTGTCCGACAGCGGAAAGCTTAAAACAGTGGAAATTTTTCTGGATATTAACTACAACATTGTAATCCCCGAGGTTGCATCTAAAATACAGAAAGCCGTTGCAAAAGTACTGGAAAAGGAATTGGATATCGTGATGGATTCCATTGATGTGACGGTTGTGGGTGTCAATATAGAAAAGTTGGGGACCGAATGAAGAAACTTTTGCTCAATCTGTTAATAGTATTGGTTGTAAGCGGTATCCTGATTGCCGTAATGTTTACAAACCAATCGGCGGATGAAACTGTAAGGATATTAAAGTCTTTAGATTATGTATATATATCAATAGCGTTTGCCTGTGTGGTTATTAATTGGGTTTTCGGTGCCCTTATAATAAAAGCCATTAAAAAAGGTATGATAGGTAAACAAAGAGATCCGGGCGGGAATTTTACGGCTTTCATGGCAAGTGAGTTTGCCGCTGCGGTAACTCCGCTTGCGTCGGGCAGTCAGCCTGCACTGGTTTATACACTTTCAAAAAAGGGACTGGATACGGGTGTTGCCACATCGATAGCGGTTATACGTTCCTTTATATATCTGGTTACCGAACTGGCTCTTGCAATTATCGGGTTTCTGTTTATGCGAAAGTATCTGGTACAGCATATCCCTCATTTCTATGCAATATTCATACCCACCATTGTTATATGTCTGCTTATTGTCATACTGTTTCTGGCATTTCTGGAAAAAGGTAAATTGGCAAACAAAATAGTGGGATTATTTTTATTATTGGTAAAGAGGTTTTTTC